>WNGE01006470.1_pt1 | contig 40435 bp, 43 predicted proteins | sample 5400651 | NCBI WGS metagenome assembly WNGE01 (sample SAMN13153370, study PRJNA577476) | soil metagenome | isolation source: 60 cm soil or saprolite under grassland replicate 2 | place: USA:California | collected 2016-06-15 | reverse complement strand
CTTCAGAAGCCTTTCAGCCTTCCCGCCCTCAAAGACAAGGTCCGGGAAGTACTGGACTCCGAGCCCATTCCCCAGCAGGCCGGTCTGCCCTCTCGTCCCGCGACCGATTCCACCGCTTTCGCCCGGAAAAAGATCACCCCGTTCCGCGCGCGCCGCTTCAACCTCCATCTCCCTCTGCGCTATCGCTTGCTCGGAGAGGACAGTTGGCGCCCTGGGACCACGGAAAACATCAGCCGCTCCGGACTCCTCTTCTTGGCCCAGGAGCTCCTCCAGCCCAACGCACAAGTGGAGATCAACCTCGTACTGCCCTCGGAAATCGCCGGTCTGGCCGCAACCGAGGTACTGTGCCGCGGAGAGGTAGTCCGCTCCATCGGACCCCAGAGCCCAGAACTGAGTCCAGCCCTGGCCGCCAAGATCCTGCAATACCACTTCCAGCACGGCTCCCACGTCCCCGAAGCCTGAGACCGTAGATGGAGAGACGGACGCTCCGCCCCGTCGCCTCCTGTCCCGCATTCGCCGAACCCGCCATCGAATTGACTCCCGACGCTTGCCCGCCTGTGTCCTTCCTATTACCATCAATATCCCGACCTGTTTGGACAACTTCTCCCAAGAACTGCTACATTGCGGCCAGTATGTCCATGGTAATTAAACTCGAAGACGATCTGGGCGAACGCAGCGAATGGGTGATTCTCCACGCCCTGATTCCCACTAACGCCGCGGGATCGTTCCCCTTGCTCAGCGGTATCGACCCCTTCGGCAAAACCGTCTTCAATCACCTGCAAATGCATGAATTTCTGCGGGAATGGGAAAACGTGAAAGATCGAATCCGCGACGAATCCCAGATGGAGGCCTGGGCGAGAGTCAAACAAATGGCCGAAACCTGCCGCGACGACCGCGACCTGTATTTGCGCTTTGTAGGAAACTAGAAGGGGGAAGACCTTGTTCAGATCCTCATCCACCAGCCGCGGCATCGTCAGAAGAACTGCCACCACCAGGCACAAGATTAGAAGAGCGATCTGAACAAACCGGCCGCGCACAAGTCCTCCCAGATTTGCATCTCGAGTAGGAAGCTTGCCCTCTCACTTCGACAACACTCCCAACGCCTCGCGAAACAAAACTTCGAAACTCGCAGGGGATGCGGATGCCCCACTCATCGCGTTCTTTGCGATGAGCGGGATGCTGTGCAAGGCCTTCTCCGCCGCTGCCCGCTGATACCCAAGATTCACCAGCGCGGAAATCACATCTTCTTCCACCGGACTGGCCTGCGCCGCGCTCACCTCCGCCGCTCCCGCGGGGGCGGGCAATTTATCCCGCAGCTCCAGCACCATCCGCTCCGCTGTCTTTTTCCCAATCCCCGGAATCCTTGTGAGCCGCGCCACGTCCTCGTCCCGGATCGCGCCCACCATCTCGTCCGCCGGCATCCCGCTCAGAATCGTGATCGCCAGTTTCGGCCCGATCCCGCTCACCGTCAGCAGCTTCTCGAAAAGTTTCTTCTCCGCCAGCCGCAAAAATCCAAAGAGACTCAGCGCATCCTCCCGCACATGCGTGTGAATGTGCAGCGCCACCTCCGCGCCTGCCCCCGGCAATTCCGAGAACGTCGGCACGCTGATCACTACGTCGTACCCCACGCCGTGCGTCTCCACAATCGCCTGGTTCGGATGTTTCGCCAGCAAAGTCCCACGCAAATGCGCAATCATCGGCGCTATTGTACGTGATGGGTACGTGTGGGGACGGGGCTCTGCCCGCCAAGCCGGGCGAAACCCGGCAGTTTAGCCGTCCCGAATATCGCCCCCATTTTTCCTCTCCTTTCCACAAAAACCTTAGCCCCTCCACAGCTTCTTCACAAACAACCACCACTTTCGCGTTGCGTGAATGGCTGCAGTCGCGCACAGTGCTATTCAGTCAAAAACACGTGTGATGTTCTGAACCTTGTCGGTTCGGTTCAGCGTAGCTGGTGATTCTCTCGAGGGTGAATCACCGGGGGAATTCCGGTTCATATCCAGTGCACTGGAGCCCGGGGCAATTGCGGCCTCCTCAGAAATCCTCCTTCCAAGGCAGGATGGAAGCGCTGAACGGGCAAAGCCTGTGGGCGCAAGCCTCAGGTGAGTATCGCGGGCACTTGTACTCTCGCGAGTGCAGTGGTCGCGATCATTGATCGCCTTCGAGCGAGAGACGGCAAGCTGGAATATCCACGAAAACAATGCGGCTTGGGTGGCTGGCCCAAGCCGCATTTGTTTCGTTGTTGTGTGGCGCGGACACTCCTGTCCGCGAACCGCTGACTGCCAATCAAATCTAAGCGGCCGCTTGAGCTTGTCTCTTCGGTAGACAGAGGGCGGACAGGAGTGTCCGCCCCACACGTTAGCTAGCCCCGCCCGCAATCGACGGCACCAGCAGCACCTCGTCGCCATCTTGAAACGCATAGGACGCGCCCCCAAGGAAGCGAATATCTTCTTCGTTCACGTAGATATTCAGGAAGCGCCGCGTCTCCCCCGCCTCGTCGTGTAAATGCGGCTTCAGGTCCGGGAACTGCTGGTCGAGCGCCGCGAACAGGTCGTTGAGGTTCGATGCAGTGCAATCGACGCGAGGTGTGCCGGCTGTCAGCCGCCGGAACGGTGTGGGAATTTGTACCGTGACACTCATTTTTATGATGCCTCCGCGGCGAGCGCTGCAGGTAGCGCCGGCGCCTCGCCGGCAACCCGTGCGAACTCGCCGAGTTTGCTCGTGAGATACGCTTCGAACTCCACCAGCTTCGGAGCGATCGGCGTTTCCGCTTCGTACTCGTTCGCCAGCACGTCGGTCGTCTTCAGTCCGTTGCCCGTGATGCAGAGCACGGTGGTTTCATCCGGGAGGATTCGGTCGTGATGAATCAGCTTGCGCGCCACGCCCACCGTCACGCCGCCCGCGGTCTCGGTGAAGATGCCTTCGCTTTTGGCGAGCAGTTGGATCGACTCGACGACTTCGGTGTCGGATATGTCATCCGACCATCCGCCGCTCTTGGTGATCGCCTTGATCGCCGAAAGCCCATCGGCGGGATTACCGATCGCCAGCGAGCGCGCAATCGTCTTCGGACGCTGCGGCTCGATCTCGGTGCTGTACTGCTTCACCGCTGTGGAAATCGGAGAGCAGCCCGTAGCCTGCGCGCCAAAGAATTTCACCGGCTTGGGATCGACCAGTCCCAGCAGCACGAGTTCGTCGAACGCCTTCCTGATCTTCGTGATGAGCGATCCGCCTGCCATCGGCACCACGATGTTGTCTGGCAAGCGCCACCCCAGTTGCTCGGCTGCGAGCACAGACGATTCACGTGATCGTAGCTGCCGTTGATGCGCACCAGTTCCGCGCCGAACACCTGTGTGCCGAGAATTTTTGCGGGCTCGAGATCGGAAGGAATGAAAATCCACGCTTTGAAGCCTTCGCGCGCCGCTTGCGCCGCGAGCGAGTTTGCGAGATTGCCAGTCGAAGAGCAAGCGACCGTATCGAACCCGAAGCTGCGCGCATTGGCGAGTGCAACCGCCACCACGCGATCCTTGAAGCTAAGTGTCGGCAGGCAGACTGCGTCATTCTTGATGCAGAGCCGCCGCGATCCAATTTTTTCGCCCAGGCGCGGCGCGCTGACCAGCGGGGTATATCCAACCGGGAGGGAGGGCTGATACCCCGCGGGCAGCGGCAGCAGCTCGCGGTAGCGCCAGATGTTGGGCGCGCGCGACGCGAACAGCTCGCGCGAAACAGTTTTGCGGAGGGAATCGTAGTCGTACGTAATTTCGAGGGGAGAGAAGCAGTCTTCGCAGTAATTGCGGGGCTGGCTGGCCCAGGTCTTGCCGCATTCGCGACAACGGAGTTCGTAGGTGCTCATCCTGCAACCTCTTTCGGTGATCTGCGGGACGAGCCGGGGAAAAATCCCCATTTACGACAAAACCCCTTTTCCGGATAGGAAAAGAGGCTCGGGAGGTGCGAATAAAAATGCTTCGCCAACCCCGAATCTCATGGTCCCCGTTGCCGGGCGAGAGTTGGCACCTGGCGGTCGGAATATATGATCCCGATCCGGTTGCCGTGGCGTCCTAGGGCTCGTCCCTCAGCCACTCTGCATGAAATTCCAGTCTGCTCAAAAAAGAGCAAACTTGGAGATAGATATTACAGGCGACCGGGCGCTCTGTCAAGCAGGATTTCCGGGATTATGCCTCTGGCAAACCCGCGTATATAGCCCTTAACAAATTTCTCGCAACCTGCAGTTGCGCTCTGGCATCTGAAGAATTAGGACGCTGGATCTATTCACACGGAGTCTGGATGCCGAAGAGGCAACTCCTCTTTGGGGCATTGTTGATCTTTACATTTGAGATGATTGGGACCTGGCTAGCATCACAGCCAATGCATGCAGTCGCCCTTTGGGCAGCCGAGATTCACCTTACGCTTTCGTACCTTGATACAACTCCACGCGAGATAACCCGCCTACTCGGCGGGTTTATTCTTTGCTGCTCTCTTCTTTGCTCGCTTCTCCGGCGGCTTCACCTTGAGCACGTCCGCTATCACTTCCTTGAATGGGAGTGGGATGTGTGGGATCGGCTTGGAGTTGGTCACTCGTTTTGGTTCCGGCATCTGTGGCACCTATGATTCCTTACCAGGAGGTCGAAATTTACGCATAGGGCCGTCGGGTACGGGTACTTCAATTCCGGCATCGGCTTCTATGAACAGGGGGAGCGATCTCGGCTCTGGCTTACCGAATGCCATACTCGTAAGACCGAGTTGCTGTCCGCGTTTCAATGCCTTCTCATCTAGCGCATAGAAAGTTCGACAGCCGAGCGCGATGGCAGTGGCGATATGAAAACAGTCCCATTTTCTCCGCTTGTTGTCCTCGCGATCTTTCACTTTCGACCGGTCGATGATCCGAGCTTCAAGTCTTGCTGCCTCGATCGCAATGTCTTTGGTGATCCCTTCGATTCTGGCAAGCTTGCTGACCTTGGAGTAGTTGTCTGTAGTTGCTGCTCCTTTACGAAAGGGCTGAACTGAGACTTCTTGGATCGTGATGATCGACGTATAGATTCTGATTTTGTCGCGACGAAGTTCTTTCAGCAGTTCTTTGATGGCAGGGCCACTCGCCTCGCCCATGAATATCGCGAGGAACACACTGCTATCGAAATAGACAGGGTCAGCCAATCAGTCGTCTCCACGCATCTCCTGCAATGCCTTCTGGAAATCATCTCCATAGATCGTGCGATCAGAGCCGTAAAGCTCGTCAAAGGCTTTTTCGTAATCCCGTTCCTGATCCTGAGTGATGTCCCGTGCGACTAGTTTTGGCGCAGCGATGCGATAGTATTTTGCCGTACCAGTGATTGCGACCTGCTTTCTAAATAGCTGTGTTGCCTTTTCCCCACTTTCTGCTGTGAATTGAACGCGCCATGTTTGCCCGCCCTCACGGCACAACTCTCCCCAGAAACCGGCTCTGCTCTCATCTTCGAGAGTAGTGTCCTTTAGCTCATAAAGCTTTCCATAGATTGTGACGCCTTCCATCTCAAACTCTGGAGCCTGCAAGGACCAAGCGGTAGCAGCCGCAGCAGCATTGAACGTCGCTTGCTCTGCTTTGTGTTTGCCCGGCCTCTGCAATACAAGTTGCAACTCGGTTTTGTCACGCTCTCTAATTCTGTTAATGCGATTCAGTCGACGAACCAAACTGCGATCTGCCTCAGTTGCCAGAATTAGTTTCTTCTTCGCCAAGGAATCTATCGTTCCGACGATGTGTCTTGCCGCAAGAATGCCAGTGTCTATGTTGCTGGTGATAGCAACATGCGCCTGTATACTGCCGGATCGAAAAATGATTCCTTCCGGCCCTGCAAGCAGTTCCAGACCGAAATCCCCAGTGGGTTTCTCCATACCCATGTCGCGCTGAATCTCACGTCCAACATCGGAGAACATCTGTCGCACTTCCTCTAGAATCGCGATCACATCCGCGAAGGGCAGGCGTTGGCGATTAGCTAGTCCGCCCTGCAATTTGACAAGGAAAACCGGGGAATCAATGGTGTCTGCGTCTGGCTTGGTTTTGATTTTCAGTGTCACGGCGGGCTCCTATGATACACTGCAATTAGGCCGTCCGGTGGTGCGGACAGAGTAGTGGCCGCGAACTTCAAGAAAGGACGTAAGGCCCGCTGGCAGGCGGGCTTTACGTTTTTGTGGGAACGAAATTAGACTTTTTGCCTCCTCGGAATTGTCGTATCTAATTTTAACCTCAGCGGCTGTACTGATTCCGTTTCTTGTCTTCGTGCCGCTCGATACCCAACTGGATCAACCGGTCGATCAACTCCGGATACGACACACCGGATGCCGCCCACATCTTCGGATACATGCTGATCGCGGTGAAGCCAGGCATGGTGTTGATCTCGTTGACGAAGATCTTGCGCGACTTGGGGTCCATCAAAAAATCGACGCGCGCCAGGCCTTTGCAATCCACCGCCTGAAACGCCGCGATGGCGAGCCTCTGCACGGATTTCATTTCCGCTTTCGTGATCTTCGCTGGAATCACCCCTTCGGAGCCTTGCACCAGGTACTTCGCGTCGTAGTCGTAGAACTCCTTGCAGGGAATGATTTCTCCCGCAAGCGACGCTATGGGATCGTCGTTACCGAGCACGGAGCACTCGATCTCGCGCGCCCTGTTTTTCTTTCCTCCGACGCCTTCTTCGATGACAATCTTGCGGTCGAATTTTGCGGCTTCTTCGATTGCCGGACCGAGTTCCTTCCGGTCGTGCGTTTTCGAGATTCCGACCGAGGAACCGAGATTCGCGGGCTTCACAAACACGGGATACTTCAACTTGCTCTCCACCAGCTTCTGAACTTTCTTTGCTTCGCGCTCCCACTGGCCGCGCAGCACGGTCACGTGTCTGACGATCGGCAAGCGCGAGGCGCGGAATAGGGACTTCATCACGTCTTTGTCCATGCCCGCCGCAGAACCAAGCACGCCCGCTCCGACATAGGCAAGCTCTCACGATGCGCGGGTTCGGGGGGAACGATAACCGCCTCGCCGGAGGCAAGAATGGCCGCACCCGGAGTAGCGTCCGGATCGCCCGCCCGCAAATGCTTCTCTGGTGTGGGGCGGACACTCCCTTCGACTCCGCTCAGGGCAGGCTTGTCCGCCTGCTCTTCGCCCTTCAGCAAACGTTCCGCATGTTCCGCCGTGAGCCAGTGGCCATCTTTGGTGATGCCGATGGGAACGACTTCATATTTTGTCTTATCGATTGCGTTGAGAACGGAGGCGGCCGACAGCAGCGAGACTTCATGCTCGCCGCTGCGTCCGCCGAATAGGATGCCGACCCGGAGTTTTGCCATGCCTTTTCAGTCTGGCGCTGCGCGTGATTCCCGTCAATCCCAGCTTTGGTTCCGAAGGCGCTCAGCAAGAACAGAGAAGCTATTGAGACGATTCCGCTCCCTTTCGATCGGTCTTCCCCGCTCCTTACTGGGCTCCATATCCGGCGTATCCTACGGCAGCATTCTGGCTGACCGACTATAGACTAGAGGATCTTCTTTCCAAACGCCGAGAGTGCCAACTCCACCGCCAGATCGGCGGTCTGGTTGCGCTCGTCGATGACGGGATTGACTTCCACGATTTCGAAACTCAGCATGCGTCCGTGGTCGGCGATGATTTCCATGGCGAGGTGCGCTTCGCGGTAGGTGGCGCCGCCCCAGACCGGGGTGCCGACGCCGGGCGCGTCTTCGGGATCGATCCAGTCCATGTCGAGCGAAACGTGGTAGCCGGCAGTGCCGCGTCCGGCCATGCGGAGGGCTTCTTCCATCACGGCGCGCATGCCGCGCTCGTCGATGTCGCGCATGGTGAAAACTTCGACGCCCCCTCTGCGGATATTTTCCTTTTCAAAATTGTCGACGTCGCGAATACCGACCAGCACGCAGTTTTCGGGCTGGACCTTCGGCGAGAAGTCGTAGATCCTGCCCAGTTCGACGGGAGGAAGGCCCATCAGCGAAGCAAGTGGCATGCCGTGCACGTTGCCGCTGGGAGAGGAGTCGGGCGTGTTCATGTCGGTATGCGCATCGATCCAGAGCAAGCCGATTTTCTGGTTCTGGCGACGGTAGAACTCGGCGACTCCAGAGACGGTGCCCGCCGCGACGGAGTGATCTCCGCCGAGGACCAGCGGGACTTTGCCGGCCTCGAGAGTCTTGAGAACCAGATCTGCGCTCTTGGTGCAGGTGGCGGTGATTTCCTTGAGGTATTTGGCGCTGGCAGCGCCTACTTTCTTCCGTTCGGGAATGGCAACTGCGATGTTGCCGGCATCTTCGACGATGTGGCCAATGGCTTCAAGGCGCGCTTCCAGTCCGGCCACGCGGACGGCGGAAGGGCCCATATCAACGCCGCGGCGGGACTGGCCAAGGTCAAGGGGCACACCGATCACGCGGATCTGGCGCGGGGTGATGGTGGAGAACGCCGCGTTACGATGGGCCATACGCTTCCTATTTAACCGCAGAGATCGCAGAGTTCGCAGAGGAAGGAAAGTCATTCACTAATCTGCGGATTCCATGCTTCAGCATTGTGCAGTGGAAGTTTAGGAGTAATCCTACTCGGCAATTGGCCAGCTTCAGGTAGGAGAGCAATTGGGCCTCGTGCACCGAATTTAGTTTTTCGACAGCTTTGATTTCGACGATTACACAATCAGCTACGACTATGTCTAAACGGTAGCCGCAATCCAGCTTTACGCCTTTGTACGTGATCGGCAGCGGCTTCTGCTGCTCGACGCGCAAGCCGCGCTCGCGAAGTTCGAAGACCAGGCAGGCTTCATAGGCGGATTCCAGCAAGCCTGGACCGAGCGCACGATGAACCTCCATCGCGGCGCCTATGATCTGCTCGGTGATGGCGTTCAGTCGATCTGCGTGAGTCACCGCTGTACTCATGAAATTGCTTTCTCTGCGAACTCAGCGATCTCTGCGGTTCAATGCTACGGGTACAGACGATAGAGCATGCGCGGGAAGGGGATGGTTTCCCGCAGGTGTTCCAGACCGCAGATCCAGGCTACGGCCCTTTCGATACCCATGCCGAAGCCGGAGTGAGGGACGCTGCCGTATTTGCGCAGGTCAAGATACCACTTGAAAGCTTCCTCGGGGAGGTTGTGCTCGTGGATGCGCTGGAGGAGCAGGTCGTGGGAGGCCATGCGCTGCGAGCCTCCGATGATTTCTCCGTAGCCTTCAGGCGCGAGGACGTCGACGCAGAGCGCGAGTTCGGGACGTTGCGGGTCCGGTTCCATGTAGAACGCTTTTACGGAGCCGGGATAACGGTGGACCATAAGCGGCTTGTCGTATTGTGAGGAGAGGTAGGTTTCGTCGGGCGAGCCCAAGTCTCCGCCCCACTCGAATTTGTTTTCCAGCTTGCCTTGGGCGTGGCCTCCTTGGAGGCTTTCGACGGCTTCGTCGTAGGTCATGCGCGGGAAGGGCGGCTCGATTTTTTCCAGCTTGGTGAGATCGCGACCGATGGTTTGGAGGTCGGCGCGCCGGCGTTCGAGGCAGCACTTCACCAGGAAAGTTAGGAAGCCCTCGGCCAGTTCCATAAGGTCGTCGAGTGTGCCGTAGGCTAGTTCGGGTTCGACCATCCAGAACTCGGTCAGGTGGCGGCGGGTTTTCGATTTTTCCGCGCGGAAAGTTGGGCCGAACGAATAAACCTTACCGAGCGCCATGGCGGTCGCTTCGATGTAGAGCTGGCCGGACTGCGTGAGGTAGGCCTGCTCTTCGAAGTAGTCGACCGGGAAGAGCGTGGTGGTGCCTTCGCAGGCAGCGGGCGTGATAATGGGCGGGTCGGTGAGTGTGAATCCGTTGCCGTCGAAAAAGTCGCGGGCGGCGCGGATGATTTCGGCGCGAACGCGGAGGATGGCGGCCTGGCGCTGGGAGCGGAGCCAGAGATGGCGGTGCTCCATTAAGAAGTCGGTGCCGTGTTCTTTGGGCGTGATCGGGTAGGGATCGGTTTCTGGGACGCGCTGGACGACTTGGACGTTCGAGACGTCGAGTTCGTAGCCGCCGGGAGCGCGCTTGTCGGCGCGGACTTTGCCTTCCACGATGACGCTGGATTCCTGCGTCAAACCTTTGATGGCCTCGAACACTTCGGGCGGGACGGCATTTTTCGGGACTATGCCTTGGACGACGCCACTTCCATCGCGGAATTGAGGGAAGAGGAGTTTGCCGCTTTCTCGGAGGTTGTAGAGCCATCCGCGGATGGTGACGGACTGGCCTTCGTGTTTACCGATTTCTGCAATCGTGCTTATGGGTGCGGGCATAGGATCAAACCTTGAACCGCGGCGGACGTTGAGAAAAGATATTCAACATCTCTCGAAGGTTCAGGAATGCTTCAGCTTAAACCTTTCACCACAGAGGGCACAGAGGTACACCGAGTAAAAGCAAATCCGCTAAAACTCTGCGAGCTCTGCGTACTCTGCGGTTGAATTCCTACGAATCTTCCAGTTTGCGGAAGGTTGCGCTTAGTTCTTCGCCGGGGCTTTTCTTCTCTTCGCCGTCGACTTCCAGCAGCAGGGGCGGCGCTTGCGGAGCGGTGCGCAGCAATTCCATGGTTTGCTTCCAGTCAATAGAACCCTGGCCCGGCCAGAGGTGCGAGTCTTTCTCTTTATGGTTGTCGTGCACATGGGTCGAGCCGATGTGGTTCTTGAGAGTCTCGAAGGCTTCGGGAATGCCGTTCATCATGTGAGCGTGGCCGCAATCGAAGCAGACGCCTATGTCGTCGAAGTGCATAGTGCGGATGAATTCAACCAGGCGCTCGGGCGTGGAGAGCTCGTTGGGGATGTTTTCGACCAGGATACGGACGCCCAGCGGCCTGGCAAAAGCGCGCAGATGCTCGACGGAGGTCATGGCAGCTTCGAATTTTTTCTCGTCGAACGAATCGTTGGGGTTGCCGATGTGCTGCACCAGGAAGCGGTAGGGAATGTGTTCCGCGATTTCGAGGGCGCGCTTGATTTCGTCCATGGCCTCGATGCGGGTGGCGCGGTCGGTCGAGGCGATGTTGACGGGCGGAGCGCCGGTGCGCCCCCATTCGTAGTCGGCGTAAAGGGGGGCGTGGACGGAATTCAGCGGGATACCGGTGGAGCGGAACCATTCGGCGATTTCCCGGACGTGCTGTTTGCGGTTGGCGTAGTCGAAGTGCTGGCGGGCGGCAAAGATCTCGATGGTCTGGACGCCGGACTTGACGAGTTCGTCGAGCAGGCCCGGATGGAGCCGCTCTTTTACATAGACGTATGTGGATACCGCCCTCAGCATCAGTAGCCCACCGCCTTCCCGTTATTGCGTCCGTCGCTCGAGCCCAGGCGCTCGCCGCTCTTGGGATCGATCATGATGCACTCGCCGTCGCCCCAGAAACGCTCGACCTTCAGCTTGTGTCCTTGGGAACGCAGAAGGTTCATTGTATCGGGAGAAAGGCGGTCTTCGACGAGAATCTCATCGGGAAGCCACTGATGATGAAACCGGGGGGCGTTGACGGCTTCCTGGAGGTCGACTGAGAAATCGACGACACCCCTGAGGATGTTGGCGACGGTGGTGATGATGGTGGGCCCGCCGGGCGATCCGAGGACGAGGAAGAGTTTGCCGTTTTTGAGCACGATGGTGGGCGTCATGGCCGAGAGCGGGCGCTTGCCGGGGCCGATGGCATTGGCGGGGCCCTGGATGAGCCCATAGGCGTTGGGGACGCCTTGCTTCGAAGCGAAATCGTCCATTTCGTCGTTGAGCAGGAAGCCGAGGCCTTCGGCGGTGACGCGCGAGCCGAAGGAGTCGTTGAGCGTGGTGGTGACGGCGACGGCGTTGCCTTCGGGATCGACAACGGAATAGTGAGTGGTGTTTTCGGGCTCGCGGAGGGCCCGCGGGCCACGGTGCGCGACGCGCTCAAGCTCATGGAAAGGTGGACGCTTCAGATCCTTGCTTGGGCTGGCGTGGTTGGGATCGATGGAGTCGCGCCAGGCGGCAGCGTATTTTTTGTCGATGAGCTGCGGGACGGGGATCTTTGCGAAGTCGGGGTCGCCCAAGAAGTCGGCGCGATCATAGAAGGCGCGGCGAAACGCTTCGGAGGTCAAGTGCATGGCTTGGGCGGAGCGGTCGCCGAATTTGGCGAGGTCGAAGCCTTCGAGGATGTTAAGGATTTCTACCAGCGCGATTCCGCCGGACGACGGCGGCGGGGCGCTGATGATGTCATAGCCGCGGTAAGTGCCGCCAGTTCAGGCTGCTTCAGTATCTCGCCGGCTCTGTAGAAGTTGCCGTCGCGCTGGAAGATGCGTTTGGAGTCGGCGAACTTGGCGAGGTCTTCGTCTTTCAGGTCCCCGGCGTCTTCATAGGCTAGCGCGAAGCCCTCGCGGGCGAGTTTGATGGCGGGTGCGATTACTTTTTCGAGCGAGAGCTTGCCATATTTCCTTTCGGCATAAACGAGGCCGGCGACGGAGCCGGGGACGCCGATGGATTTGTATCCTACTGTGCTGAGGTTCTCGATCACGTTGCCCTGGGCGTCGAGATACATCTTTTCGGTCGCGGCGGCTGGAGCTTTTTCGCGGAAGTCGATGAAGTGGGTTTCGCCGGTCGAGGTGCGGAGAAGCAGGAAGCCCCCTCCACCCAGATTGCCGGCTTGCGGGTGGACTACGGCCAGAGCGAAACCGGTAGCAACGGCAGCGTCTACGGCATTGCCTCCAGTTTGCATCATCTCGACGCCGGCACGGGAGGCGAGTTCGTGGACGCTGGCTACGATGGCGTGCTGGGCGTGCGTGGAGCGGAAGGGTGCGGCGCTGAGGGTGGAAACCAGCGCGAGAAATAGGATTAGTAAGTTGCTTTGAGTACGCATGACGGAATGAAGTTACGAGGCTAGCCTAGCGTGCTGGAGAGAGTCAAACGAGGCCCTCACCGCCGCCCTCGTGACAGCCGGCAAGGTGCGCCGGCGCTACAACTTTGCGCGGCGTTTGGGCGGCGCGTTCCTGCGCGCCGCTTTCTTCTTTGGCGCCCTTGCGACCATCAAGTCGTACGACTGGCGAATGAGAGCTTCGAGTTCGCTGGAGCGCAGGACGTCGGAGCTTGCCAGCAGGACCCATTTGTAGCGGCCTACATAGGGGGCGGGGGCGACACCCTCGATTTCGAGGAGCTCGTCGAACTTCTCGGGCGTGCATTTCAGGCAAACGGGGGAGAGGTTACCTTTGGAGAGATCGACGACGGTGAACATTTTGCCCTGGACTTTAAAGCACAGGTCATCGTTCCACTGGATGTTCTCGGTGACGTTGGGTAAGGAAAGCGCCAGTTTGCGAATCCACTCGATGTCGGGCATTTGGAGATGATAGCGCGGAAAGGGGAGAGACGCGACTTCTGACTGGGTATCGCAGCAATGTCATCTGAACCGGCTTTAGCAGGTGAAGGATCTGGGTACTGGAACCGCGCGTTCCACCGCAGGATTACACACAACATGCGGGCCTTGGTCGACAAAAAAAACGACACCAACACCAAAACCGCTGGAGAAGGGAAAATCAGCCCCTGCACTCCCGCGTCCCAGTGTCGCCCAAATCCGCCTTGACAGAGTCGATTCGTTCATGGGCGGATGACAATGTGGATTTATATCGGCCCCGAGCCTTTGCGGAATGACGGTTTCTCGCAAGTCTATTTGGTGACGTGCAAGCTCCCTTCGTTCTGCGGGTGAGCGGCGAGAATGGGGCGGAAGGAACTCGCGGTTGGGCGAGGGCGGGGAGATTCGGTCTTAAGACGGAAGAGCAGGTTGGTGGCGGAGGCACCGATTTTCAGGCACAGCCAGATGAAAGAGCCCACCCGGCATAGGCGCACTTCGTCGGGGCTGAGCCGGGCGATGTAGCTGGAGCTGATGCGGCTCATTTCGGCGAAGTCGTTCATGGGACCGAATTCGACGTCGCTCGGGCGGGGCTGCTGGCGGATGTGCTCGAGGTGCCGGGCAATGGTTTTGCGCGCGGCGACGCAGGGCTGGGTGCGGCAATCGAGAATTTTCTCGATGGCGTATAAAGCGGCGTGGTCGACTCGCTCCCCGAAGGCGAGGTAGAGCGTGTTGGTGGAGGACGCGTAGTTCAGCGGGAGCATGTGGAAGGCTTCGAGAAGGGCGAGCGGAATGCGGCTGGCGGTCTCGAGGGCGATGGGATCTGGGGAGGAGGCTACGGGACATCCCCATTGCAAAGCCAGAGCGGAGGTGACGTCTTGCTCGGTGGCGAAGCCGAGTTTTTCAATCCACTCGCCGATTTTTCCGTAGCGGGCGCGGCGCTGGGCTTCGAGCGCGGCGAGCACTTCGCTGTAGGTGAGTTTGCCGCGGGCAACCATGAGGAGACCGAGGGGAACGCGGTTAGGCGGCGGGGGCGCGGGTGCGAGCACGTGCAGTCGGGAAAGTTGGGCGGTGAGCGCGCTTTCCAGACATTGGGGCTGGCAGTAGAAGACGCCCTGTAGGAAGGTGCCAGTGTGGCGGCGGCGCATACGTTGCCAGAGCGTTTGTGAAGCGGAGCAGGAGGCCAGTCCGCAACCAGGATGATTTTGCTGGCGGCGCTTGGCCCAGTTGCGGGACCAGGTGAGCGGGTTGAAGGAGTCGGGCATAAGAAGGCCTCACGCGGGCGGTGCAGAGTCTGGAATGTCGGTGACGCGCAGGCCGTACTTACCGTCGACGACGACGACTTCACCCTGGGCGATGACGCGGCCGTCGAGCAGCAGGTCGACGGGCGAGTGGAGTTGGCTGTCGAGTTCGACGACGATGCCGGCGCTGAGCGCGAGCACGTCGCGGAGCAGCATCCGGCGCGTGCCAAAGCGCAGTTTGACATCGAGCCCGACGTCCAGCAGGCGTCCGTAGCTGGCGGATGAGGACGGTGCGGGTGCAGGCGCTTGTTTTGCGGCCGGGGGTTGTTCGACACGCGGCTGCAGAGCGGAGGAAAGGGCAGCGCTGATCTGGATCTCGAACGTGACGGCGTCACTAGCCTCATCGCGCGCACGGAAGCAGGTGGTTGTGGCGGCGGACCATGAGGGAGCGGAAGAGGCTGCGACGTGGAACTGGATCTCGCCTCCGGCGGCGGGGGCGAGAGCGGTGGCGGCGAGCCCGGCAATCTGGCGGAGAAGTTCTTCGAGGGCTTCCTTGTGCTCGGCGGTGATTTCCTGGGCAGGCTCGGTTTCTCCCAGAAACTTCTGCGCGAGGCGCGCGGCGGAAGTGGAGGGCAAGCGCAGCGACATTTCGCCGCGCACGGCTCCTCCGGCCACCACCGCGTACCACAGATCGGAATCGGCGGCCGGCAGAGGTTCGGAAGCAATTTCGAAGGCGATGGTTTGAGCGGAGACCTGGGAGAGCACGTTTTGGGCGCATGTTTTCCAGGCTTCCAGCCAGGCTTGCAATTCGGGCGCGAGTTGTTGGCCAGGAGTTTCGGTCATGACTGACCTGCTTGTGGGGTCGCGGGTTCAAGGGAAAGGACGCGGGCGGCGCGATGGGAATTGACGCGGACGGGCGCGGCCTTACAGAGGCGGACTTCTTCGACCTGCAGAATCGCGGGCGCCGAAGCGTTTCTGGAAAATGGAAGCACGGTGCCGGGCGTGAGGTCGGCAAGCCACTGCAAAGGGACGTGGAGATGAGGCAGCGAGAGTTCGACTGAGAAAGGGCAGTCGAGAAGCTTTTTCTCGATCTGGCGGCGCGCCTCAATCGGACTGCGGGGCCGCTGGTAGCCCAAGTCGGCGGAAATTTTTCTGAGCAGGGCGTTCGAGATGACCGCGGGAACGGCGAGATTAAGCGTGCCTCGCGTTTCCGACATTTTGATTTCGAAGCTCAGGCAGAGATTCTTTTCGTCGGGAACCATCAGGCGCTGGGCTTGCGAGATCTGCTGGCGCTGGCCGAAGTTGAATTCCAGGGAGATCGAGTCCCAGGTCGTCTGGAGTTCGCGGCAGATAATGCGGACGATGCTCTCGATGACCTGCTCTTCGATTTCCGTGATATCGCGGACCGCCTCGCTGCCCTTGCCTTCGCCTCCGAGCTGGAGCAGGGCGATGACGCCGGCGGGCGCCAGATCGCAAGATGCGAGGTAGGTCTTTTCCGGGATGCGCTGCAGGAATTCGCGGTAGGTGAGGTGCTCGGCGGAAACCAGGCTGCAATCAAACACGATACGCAGGTAGGCGACGTAGCCTTGCGGGTTCGCGTCCGGATGTCCAGGCTCAAAGCGCAGCACCGGCGGACGGGCATCGTTGACCACGGCGGCAATGCGCACGGCCGAAGAAGTTTCCCGCTGCAGGCCCGCCAGGGCGAATTGGAATCGCGGCACGCGCTGCGCCTGGAAGACGACCAACTGCCGTCGGTACGGGCCTCCGGCGGCCGTGCGGGTGGTCTGGGCGTTGGCCATGTTGCTTGCGACGACTTCGGCGCGCTGGCGTTCCGCGCCCAGCGCCGAGCCGCTCAGTTCCAGCATTCCAAACAGGTTCATGACGCGCTTCCTCCAGTGATGGCGGTGGCAATACGGTGGAACTCAGCTTTCAGAAACTGCGCGGCCACCTGAAAGCGCAGCTGGTTTTCGGCCATGAGCAGCGATTCGCGCTCCAGGCTGACGTTGTTTCCGTCGGGACGCTCGAGCAGGCCGCGCGGGGTGTGCGCCACCGGAGCAAGCGGCGCCTGCTCGCCCGCCATGGCCTGCTCGATTTCTCCGGCAAAGGAGCGCACGTCTCGCGTGCGGTATCCGGGTGTGTCGACGTTGGCCAGGTTGGAGGCAATCAGCTGGTGGCGGAATGCGCTCTGGTCGAGCACACGCGCCAAGCCGCGCATCAGCGGGGTTTCAATCATGGGCATAGTTGCTCCTTGGGGGCAAACCATATTCGCGGACTTTGTTGCGTACGGTGCGCAGACTCACACCCAGCAACTCGGCCGCGCGCGCCCGGTTGCCGTTCGTAGCGTCGAGCGTCATCGAGAAAAGCCGGCGCTCCATTTCGCCCAGCGAGAGGCCCGCTTTCCATTCCGGAAGCCGGGCCGGGGCGCAGGCTGGAATCTTGCCGTGATCGAAGGCTTCCACCCCAATCTCTCCTCCGCGCGACAAGGCCACCGCCCGGCGCACAAAGTTCGCAAGTTCACGCACGTTGCCCGGCCAGCTGTGTTGGTCGAGACGCGCCAGCAGATCCGGCGACAAGCGTGGCTGCGTGCCCGGCGTTCCATAGAGCGCCGCAAAATGCCGTGCCAGTTCGGGAATGTCGCCCGCGCGGTCGCGAAGCGGCGGCAGAGCCAGAGGAATGACGTTCAAGCGGTAGTACAGGTCGGCGCGAAATCGGCCGCCTGCAACCAAGGCTTCGAGCGGACAGTTGGTGGTGGCGATCACGCGGATATCGACGTGCACGGTCTTGTTCGATCCCAGCCGGTCAAACTCGCGTTCCTGCAGAGCCCGCAGTAGCTTGGGCTGGAGCGCCAGTGGCATCTCGCCCACCTCGTCGAGCAGCAGAGTGCCGCGGTTCGCCATTTCAAACTTGCCCGGCCGCGCATCGACCGCGCCTGTGAACGCTCCTTTGGCATGACCGAACAGTTCGCTTTCGAGCAGCGCTTCGGGAAACGCCGTACAATTCAGCGCCACGAACGGACCTTCGCGCCGGCCGCTGAGGCGGTGAATGAGGCGAGCCACGAGCTCTTTGCCGGTGCCGCTTTCGGCTTCGATCAGGATGTCGGCATCGGCCGCCGCCGCCTGCCGCGCGCGTTCGAGCGCCTGCTGCCAGGCGGGCGAATGCCCGACCAGCGATTCGGTTTCTTTGCTCTGTTCCTGGGCGCGGCCGAGAACCTGCTCGATCGCGAGTTCCAGTTTTTCGAAGCACACTGGCTTGACCAGATAGTCGCAGGCGCCGCTGCGCATTGCCTCGACCGCATCGGGCACACAGCCATAGGCGGTCAACAGGATGACCGCCGTGCGCGGCGACGAACTCTGGATCTCGCGCATCAACTCGAAGCCGTCCCGGCCGGGCATGCGCACGTCGGTGATCACCAGCGTGTGCAATCCATCGCGGAATTTGGCTAGCGCATCTGCTCCGTTGACGGCTACGTCAACCAGCCACCCGCGGCGAAGGAAGCGGGCCTCGAGGGCGGCGCGCATCCCGGCATCGTCATCGGCGATCAGGAGCCGTTTCATGATGTGGGTCCTTGTGGCCCGGGCAGGCGGAGCCGAAACGTCGCGCCCTCACCGGGGAGGCTCTCGACCCCAATCGTGCCGCCGTGCTGTTCGAGAATGCGCTGACAAACCGCCAGCCCCAGTCCGGAGCTGCCCGGGCGCGTGCTGAACCCCGCTTCAAAAATGCGCGGCAGATCCTCCGGAGCGATGCCCGGCCCGGTGTCGCGGACCGTGATTTCTACGCCGCTCGAGCCGAGGTCCACACCGCGAATGCTGAGCCATCCACCGCCCGGCATGAACCGGAACGCGTTCAGGGCCAGGTTGAGCAGTACTTGCTCGAGCCGGTGCCGGTCGGCATGAATCGAGACACCGCGCAGCCCGTTGACGATCTGCAGTTGCACGCGCGCCTGGCGGGCGAGCGGCAGCAGAAAGTCGTAGGCCCAGTCGAGCACCTGACCGGTGTCGATGGGGGTGCATTCGGGCTGGGGTGTATTGTGCAGATGCAGCACGTTGTTGACGGTGGCAGAAAGAGTCCTAAGGCCCGCCTGAACGTGTTCGATCCAGCGCTGGCTTTCGCCTTCCAGATTGGCCTCCGCGAGCAGGCCGGCGAAAAGTTCGAGACTGCCCAGAGGGTTGCGGATCTCATGCGCGAGCAAGGCCGACATCTCGACCAGCGCCTGCTGACGCCGGAGATTTTCGCGGTCGCGTTCGAGCTTCTTCGCTTCACTGATATCGCGCAGGATAAAAACCGAAGTGGCGTGAGGATGGTTCGGTTCGAGCCAGGCGTGCCGCACCGCGACCCAGATCGGGTTGGCTTGGCCGCCGGAAGGGAGAGACAGTTCGGGTTCTTCGGCCGTCTCGCGGGCCGCATCCAGGGCGGCGGAGAGTGCCGGCGGCAGCCCTTCTTTGTTTTCTGCGACGCCACCCAGTAGGCGCGCCGCCTCAGGATTGAGAATCGAAATCCGCGTGCCACCCTCGATCACCAGAACTCCGCACGGCAAACCCTCCAGAATGCGGCGCAATCGTTCGCGCATGCGATGATTCTCTTCGAGGCTCTTGGCCAGGTCGCGGTTGGTGACTTCCAGTTCCTGACGCAGGTGGGCAACCTGTCCTTGCAGCTGTCCGTACGTGCGCTCTAACGAACCCGCCGCCTCGGTGAAGGAGGCAAAGGCGCGCGCCAGCGGATTGTCGGGATCGCGCGCCGGATCTCGGGGAGATGGAAAAGAGGTTGCCATAAATGTTACCTCCTGCAAAAGCGGTGCCAGCCCGGCACAAATTGCCTTAGATCGCTCTCATGGGGGCGTTCGGATGAAGATGGCCTATCGCCCATTGCCAATGCCCGCGTCGAGCAACCACAGGTGCTCCGGGCGGATGACCGCGTCCTCCTCCGCAAGGATGAGCGCGCGTTCGATCACGTTCTGAAGTTCGCGAACATTTCCCGGCCACCTGTGCCCTCGCAGCCGTTGCAGGGCCTCCGCGGAAAGCTCAGACGCGGGCGACCGCAAGGCAAATTGCTCGAGAAAGTGGCTGGCCAGCGGCGCGATGTCCTCCAGCCGCTCGTGGAGCGGAGGAAGATCCAGAGGAAAGGCGCAGAGACGGTAGTACAAATCCTCGCGAAATTTCCCTTCCCGCACCAGTGTCAACAGGTGCGCGTTAGTCGCGGCGACTACGCGCGCATCCACCCGCACCACCTCGGAACTGCCCAGGCGCTGCAACTCCTTTTGCTCAAGAAAACGCAGCAGCTTGGGCTGCAGGGCGAGAGGCATCTCGCCGATTTCATCGAGGAAGAGCGTGCCTCCCTGCGCTCCCTGGATTCTGCCCCCATAGGACTGCAGGGCGCCCGTGAAAGCGCCGCGCGTGTAACCGAAGAGTTCGGACTCCAGCAGGCTCTCTGGAATCGCCGCGCAATTGACCACCACAAACTGGCGAGCGGCACGCGGGCTCAAGTTGTGAATCGCGCGGGCGACAAGTTCTTTCCCGCTCCCGGTGGGGCCTTGGATAAGTACGGTCGTGTTGCGCCGCGCCAGCAGGCGGGCCACGCGGTATACCGGCTGCATGCTGCGGGAGTTGCCGATCATTCCAGGCAACGGCACATCGAGAATGGATCGGACGGCAACATCGCGGTGAGCCGGCAGCGCCTTTGCCCCCCCCGACCAGTTTTGCGGAATTAGTTCCTCGTCCGGTTCGGCCGGTACCGGCTCCGCATCGCCGTCGGCGTTGAGCAGCACCACCTCGATTTCAGGAAAACGCCGCCGGACCGTCTGGCTCAGTTCCTCGGCATCAAGATCGGGCAGACGGCGGTCGAGAAAGAGCACTTGCCAGGACCCGTTCTCCAGATGAACCAGGGCTTCCGCTCCCCCGGTGGCCTGTTCGACGCGACCGGCAGGAGAACTCAAGGTTTCGAGAACGCGCTGACGTACGAAGGTGCTGGGGCTGGCCACCAGGACATGGCCGGAATAGTTCGGCGTGATCGGTAGACTGGTCATGCCCTCGATTTGAAACGGAGCAGGTTAGAAACAGATTAGGTGGAAATTAGAAGACTCTGCGGGAAGGAAACTGTCGTGTAGCGCGCTGGGCAAATTTTGCTTTACAAGCTGCGATCTTTCTGGATCCTGCGGCATTTTCTACCGGATCAGATTCGTCATTCGACGATCGCCAACACGTCGCCCGCGTTCACCGCGGCTCCTGGAACTGCCAAAATTTTTTGCACGGTTCCTTTTTTCGGCGATTTGATCTCGTTTTGCATCCTACGAGTTTCTTAGGGCCTTTCTCGTCTCCGGCCGCGTTCCGGCGCGCTTGCAGGGAGCGGGGATCGCGCAGTTCCACGGCGTAGCGAGTGCTGCCCACCCACATATGAAGATCGGTCAGGGTCTGCTCACGCTTGATTTCGTAGGAATGGCCATCGACCAACATGGAAAGTACGTCGCGGCGCGTGACCACTGCATCCACTTTGATCTCCCGGCCATCGAGCCGGCACTCCCATCCGCCTTCGGCCTTCTTCAGTTCCAGGCGATGCGGTTTTCCATCGACAGTGACTTCGTAGATCATGAGCTCAGCGCAGTGCTTCCGAGCGTCCTATGTGTTTCCAGTGCGATGGAATAGGCTCGATTCCGGCGGAGTTGCCATTTTCGTGACTGGCCGAAGCCGGATCGAGCACCGCAAACAGACCGGCTGCGATCGCGGCGATCATAAGCTCTGGTGCCTGCAAAGGCGCGCCATTGGCCTTGTTCGCCAGCAATCGATCGAGATAGCCGGTGTCCAGCTTCCCGGCCTGGAAATCGGCGTCGCGCAGGATGCGTTGGAACAACGAAATATTTGTTTTAATGCCGGCCACGAAATATTCGTACAACGCCCGCTGCAGCCGCATGATGGCCTGCCGACGATCGGTTCCATAGCTGACCAGCTTCGCCAGCAGCGGATCGTAATCCATCGGCACATTCCAGCCTTCGTACATGCCGCTGTCGCGCCGGATTCCCGGTCCCGACGGCGCCAGCAGCAACGTGATTTTCCCCGGACTGGGGAAATAATTGTTGTCGGGATCTTCGGCGTATATGCGGCACTCGATGGCATGGCCGCGAATTCTGACGTCCTCCTGCGCAAACGGCAACTTCTCGCCGTTGGCGATGCGGATTTGCAGGTGCACCAGGTCAAGCCCGGTGATCAACTCGGTCACGGGATGTTCCACCTGCAGGCGAGTGTTCATCTCCAGGAAGTAAAAATTCTTCCGCTCGTCGACCAGGAATTCCACGGTGCCGGCATTTGTGTAGTGGGCGGTCTCCGCGACCTTGACGGCGACTTCGCCCATGCGGCGGCGCATTTCGGGGTCGATGATCGGTGAAGGCGATTCCTCCAGCACTTTTTGGTGGCGGCGCTGGATGGAGCACTCGCGCTCCCCCAGCCAGACCGTGTTGCCATGCTCGTCGGCCAGCACCTGCATCTCGATGTGGCGCGGATTGACGATCGCTTTCTCGACATAAACTTCGCTGTCTCCGAAGGAACGTTGCGCCTCGCTCTGTGCGGATTCGAGGGCGGAACGAAGCTCTTCGCGGGCGTGCACCAGGCGCATGCCCTTGCCACCGCCGCCGGCGGCCGCTTTCAGCATGACGGGGTAGCCGATACGCTCGGCTACTGTTTCGCCCTCTTCCGGAGACGAGAGGCCACGCGAGGTGCCGGGCACGAACGGTACGCCCGCTTTTTCCATCTCCTGGCGGGCGCGAGTTTTCGAGCCCATCATTTCCATGGATTGCGGACTGGGCCCGATGAATTTCAAGCCGGCATCGGCGCACGCCTGCGCGAACTTGGAGTTCTCGGAAAGGAATCCGTAGCCGGGATGGATGGCCTCGGCGCCGGAACGCTGGGCTACGTCGAGGATCTTATCCATGCGAAGGTACGACTCGGCAGCCGGCGCCGGACCAATGTGGTAGGCTTCGTCGGCTTTGCGCACATGAAGAGCAGAGCGGTCCACGTCGGAATAGACGGCGACCGTGCCGATCCCCATCTCGCGGCAGGCGCGAATCACGCGCACCGCGATTTCTCCCCGGTTGGCAATTAGGATCTTCTTGAACATGCCGTACCGCCCTCGATTCTATCTTCCAAACCGGGCGTGCATGGGTCAAATCATCGAAAACTGTGATCCGCTACCCATCGATACGATAGCACGATACCGAGACTAGTCCGTCCGACAAGGCTATGGAGTTTGTCCTCGCATCCCCGGGCAGCCGTTACTCGACGCGCACGACAGCTGAGAAAGCAAAAGGCCCCGTCGCGCCCAGGCGAGGGGCCCTCGTGCTGAGAAGAGAGAAGCTCTACTTGTTCTGATCCACCACAATATTGCCGGTGCCGGGCTGTTTCTCCGCCTTGGCCTTCTTTACCGCCATGGTCTTATCGACCCAATCGTCGGCGGTCTTCAGGTCGGCCGCGCGCGCGGCCTGGTCGGCGCACTGGATGTCCGCTCGTTCGCGGTACATCAGGTTCAAATAGGCCATGGCGTCGTCATAGTCGGGACGCAGCTGCAGCGCCTTGTTCAGGTTGTCGATGCCTTCCTGCACATTGGGGGTGTTCTTCTCCTTAACCGTGGCGCACACCTTCTTGTCTTTGGCAGCCAGGGAATCATCGGGTTTCATCCCGAGCTTGGCTCGTTCTTCCTGACGCGGCTGGTAGGTCTGCGTCCAGTCGATCACCGCGACTGAGTAGTACGGCTCGGGGTCGTTGGGATCGGCTTCGGAAGCTTTCTTATAGAACTCCTTGGACAAATCGAACTTCTTCATCTGCAGGTAGAGATAAGCGATGCCCTTGATGCTGTTGATGTTCTTGGGGTCGACCTGCAAAACCTGCTTGTACTGATCGATGGCCTGCTCGCCCATGCGGTTGTTATCGGGCGTATCGGCGCCCGGGATGTACTGCTGGGCAAAGGCAGTGGCTAGATACAGACGGGCGTTGATGAGTGTGGGGTCGAGCGACACGGATTGCTGGAAATGGTCGATTGCCTGCTCGTACTTGGCGTTCTTGTAAGCCTGCACGCCTTTGTTGAGATGGTCGCGCGCCTTGAGCTTGTTGCAGCCGGTGGCGAGCAGCAGGAGCGCGGCGGCGAATACCACCAGCAACTTCTGAGTATTTTTCATTGCTTTATGAATCTCCTTACAACGGAGTAAAACCTGAATAGTGTGTGGGGCGGACACTCCTGTCCTCCTAGCGGGCACCTACCGTAACTCTCGGTCTAGCCATTATCCGCACGAGCCTCTTAGCCGCCCGCTTCGATTTTAGCTGTGATCAAGCCAACTTTATCCACGCCCGCCGAGTGCGCGATGTCGATCACGTTCGCCACATCGGCGAAGGGGATGTTGTCGTCGCCCTTTACGAACATGACCTTTTCCGCGCGCGTCTTGAAGATGTCGGTCAAGCGCCCCTGCAGATTCTCCCACGTGGCCTCGTCCTGATTAATCTTGAGGCCGGGGGTCTGTCCGGGACCGCGATCGAGCAACTGCACCACGATGGTGCGGTCCGGTGTCGGCGGCGGCGCTTTCTGATTGGGCGGTGGAGGCTGCGGCACCAGAGCGTCCAGACCTTTGGGCGTCAAGGGCGTGATCACCATGAAGATGATGAGCAACACCAACAACACGTCTATGAGCGGCGTTACGTTCATGTTCGAGTTTGGACCACTGCTCGTCCCCACTACCATACTCATATTCGATCTCCTCTATTGCCCGCCGGTGGATCCCGAGGGCGGGGCCAGAGCTCCGGACTTTTTCTGGTCGGTCAGCAGGCCAAGTTGGTCCACGCCCGCGGAACGAACGTTATCGACCACCTCGACCACCGCGCCGAACTTTGCCCGCGCATCCGCTTTGATGAACACGCGTTTGTCGCTCCGGTTCGCCAGGCGGTCCCTGATCTTCTGCGTCAGGTCGGCCACGTTGATGGGGTCGGTTCCGAAAAAGACCTTCCCGTCGCGCATGACAGCAATCAGCAGCGCGTCTTCTTTGTCGGCGTCGGGCATCGGCGCCGGACTGTTCACTCGCGCCATGTCCACCGTAACCCCATGCTGCAACATGGGCGTGACCACCATGAAGATGATCAGCAACACCAGCATCACGTCCACCATGGGCGTGACGTTGATGTCAGAGTTTACTTTGGATCCTTCGTTTCGTATCGCTAATGCCATGGATTTCGTCTCCCGCGTTTCCCCGCGCTGCCCAGGTTGCGCCAATGAGGAGGAGGAGGCGCCGGCCCGAAACCGGCGCCTCACTGGCAACTCATTCCCGCAACTGCCGCGTCCCGCTTAGGAGCGGCGCAAGCTCCGGCGCTTCAGGAAGTAATCGATCAGTTCGCTCGAAGAGTTATCCATCTCCACGTCGAACGCTTCCACCCGCCCGGTCAGGTAGTTAAACATCATGACGGCCGGAATCGCGACGAACAACCCGACCGCGGTGGTCACCAGCGCTTCGGAAATGCCGCCCGCGACCGCCGCCAATCCGGTTGCCTTCTCTTTGGCAATTCCGTTAAATGCGTTCAAAATGCCGACCACCGTTCCAAACAGCCCTACGAAGGGAGCGGTCGAACCGATGGTGGCCAAACCGCCTAAGCCGCGCTTCAGTTCCGCGTGCACGATCGCCTCGGTGCGCTCCAGCGCGCGCTTGGAAGCTTCGATGGTTTCGCCCGGAATCTCGCCCGGGCTGTCCTGATGAGCCTTGAATTCCATCAGGCCGGCAGTGACGACCTTGGCAAGGTGGCTCTTTTTGTTGCGCTCGGCGACCTTGATCGCTTCCTCAATCTTGCCTTCCCGGAGCGCGCCGGCCACGGCCGGAGCGAACGAGCGGGACTGGTTGCGGGCGGCATTGAATGCCATCCAGCGGTCAATCATCACGCCGATCGACCACCCCGACATGATAAACAGAACGATGACCACGATCTTCGCCAGAAGTCCCATCTGTTTCCACAGCGAAATCGGGTCCCAACCAACCGAGCCCTCCTGAAAGAGCCAGGCGGTAAATAGGTGCAAATTGCAGAGTGCGATTGCTGCTAGGTTCACTGCCATGAGTTGCTTTTCCTCCTCAGAAGTGTCTGAACTCGCTTCGACTGCCTCTTCCTGGGGCACGCCTGAATCCGTACCGCCACGAGAACAGTGGACAGAACAGCCTTCGGGTGCAGAACCACCCTGGTCTCCCGTCTGGGAAAAGGTAGGACGGGGAAGGTTGAACCGCCACAAAACCTGGCCGGGGTCTAGCCTCCGGACAAGCTGAAGTTCACCACCACCTGCGTCTCCACCGCCACCGGCTCGCCATTGAGCAGGTAGGGCTTGTAGCGCCACTGTTTCACTGCTTCGATGGCCGACGGCGCCAGCATGGGGTGCCCGCTGATTAACTGCAGGTTCTGAATCGTACCCTCTTTGCTGATTTCCGCCTGCAGCACCACCTGGCCCTGAATGCGCGCCTGACGCGCCAGAGGCGGATAATTGGGCGTAACTTTCCTGATCAGCAGACCCGTCGACACGCCGGACGACACGCGCACGCGCGTCGGAGTTGCGATCTTGGGAACCGCCGCTGTGCTGCCGATAATGCCGCCGATAACACCGCCCATCGAGCCTCCCGGGACGCCCCCGGGGACGCCGCCCACCACGCCGCTGCCCATCATCGGCGGAGGCGTGTCCTCTTCCTTAATCATCTGAATTTTCTGTGGAATCTTGGTGGGCGTGCGCAACTGGCCGTTGATCAGCTCGCTCTCAATCCGCCGGACCACCTTGACCACGGCGGCGGCCGGCGGCGGCGGCGGTGGCGGCGGTGGCGGTGGCGCCACCAGGAAGGTCATTAACTGCTGCTTGGGCAGCGCGTCGGTGTAGATTAGCGGGATCAGAATCAGAATCCCCAGGAGGAAGACCTGCAACAAGAATGAGACCACGGTCGTCATCCCGCGCTTGGTCTTGAGCTTGTTCCCTGACTCAATGAGGCTGTCTTCAAACATAGGCTTCTCCCTGCACTAGACCCTACGAGAACTTAGACACCACCTTCATCCTCTTTGCTCCCACTTTCTTTTGCCGGCAGGTCCATGATTCTACGCCAGATGGACCGAAATTAGACTTTTACTTTTTCCTTCGGCCGCTCCTGCCCGTTGCCGGACCGCACCGGCATGGCTACCGGCCTTTTGCCCCGGTCGCCTCGCCAATCCTGGTAGGCAACCAGAATGGGCGCCGCAATCGCGATCGAGGAGTATGTGCCAATCAGGATTCCGATGACCAGGGCTAGGCTGAACCCCTTCAGCACTTCCCCACCAAATAAGAACAGCGCAAGCACGGTAAGGAAAGTCAAGCCCGCTGTCAAGATAGTTCGGCTTAATGTCTGATTAATACTTTTGTTGACGATGTCGGCCAGCTTGTCCCGCCGCAGCAGTTTGATGTTTTCCCGGATCCGGTCAAAGACGACAATCGTGTCGTTGTTGGAATAGCCGATCAGGGTCAGGATCGCGGCAATCACGGTCAGGGAGATCTCCCAGTTCAGCAACGAGAACGCGCCCACCGTGATCAGCGTGTCGTGGAACACGGTCAGCACCGCGGCCACGCCGTAGATCCACTCGAACCGGAATCCCAGGTAGACCAGCATTCCAGCCAGCGAATACAGGGCGGCCAGAATCGCTTGCTTGCGAAGCTGCTGCCCGACCTGCGGACCGACGATTTCGACGTTGCGCACACCGAAGTCGGAAACGAAAAAACCGTCCTGAAGGGGAGCGATCGCCGCGGCATCGGCCACACCCTTCAGTTCGTCAATCGAGCCCAGCACACCCCCCTTCTGCTTGTCGCGATAACCAACAATGGCCTGCGCGATCGCGGTATAGCGCTGATTGGCATCGCTGGCGAGGTGCAGCGGGTCTTTCTCCAGAAGGTAGTTCGTGATGGCTAAAGAACTGGAATTGTTCAGATCCTGTTTGCCGGCCACGGCGTTCTTTTCGAGCGACTGAATGATCTGCGTCTTGCCCTTGTCGAGCGCTTGCTCGCTGGTCTGCTGAATATCGAGCTGGATCAGCACTTCGTTGTTGGCGGCCTGGCCGTAGCTCTGCACGCGGGCATTCTTCAGGCCCAGGCGCTCAATGTCGGCATGAATGGCAGCCGGATCGGGCGTATGCGAGTACTTCACATACACCAGCGTGCCGCCCCGGAAATCAACGCCCAGCGGGATGCCATGCCAGAAGGCCATGGAAAGCAAGCCCGCCACGCTGAAAATGAGCGAGAAGGAGAGAAAATACCATTTCTTGCCGAGAAAATCGATGTTCGTATTGCGAAAAAATTCCATTCAAACCCCAAACCTAAGCTGCTAGCCACTAGCAAACTTGCTTGCTAGAAGCCAGAGGCCAGCTAGCAGCCGTTCTGATCAAATGCTCAGCGCCTCGCCGCGCTGCTTGCGGGTCAGCACCCAGTCAAAAATCACACGTGACACGAAAACTGCCGTAAACAGATTTGCCAGCAGACCAAACACCAGCGTGGTGGCAAACCCGCGCACCGGTCCGGTGCCGAAAATGAAAAGAATGGCCGCCGAAACGATCGTCGTCACGTGCGTATCGACGATGGTGATCCAAGCATGACTGAATCCCTGCTCCACCGCCGAGGGTGGTGTTTTGCCATTTCTCACTTCTTCGCGAATGCGCTCAAAGATCAGGACGTTCGAGTCTACACCCATGCCGACGGTCAGAATCACACCCGCAATTCCCGGCAACGTCAACACGGCTCCGAAGTAGCCCATGAAGCCAAGAAGAATAATCAGGTTCAGGATGAGCGCGATGTCGGCGTTTACGCCCGCCCAGCGATAGTAGACCAGCATGAAAATCAGGACGGCTAGCATGCCCGTTATCGCGGCCCGCACGCCCGAGCGAATCGAATCCGCACCCAGCGACGGCCCGACGGTGCGTTCTTCGAGATACTTGATGCTGGCCGGGAGCGCGCCCGAGCGCAGAACCATCGCAAGATCTCTGGTCTGCTGATCGGTGAAGCGTCCGTTGATCACGCCCGTGTCCCGAATCGCTTCCTTGATGACGGCAACCTCCTGTACTTTGTTGTCCAGCACCACCGCAAGGTTGTCCCCAACGTGCGTCGAAGTGAAGGAATAGAACTTGCGCCCGCCCTCGCCGGAAAGCACAAAACGCACCGCCGGCTGCCCGTTCTCGTCGCGGCTCGGCTCAGCTGTGCGCAAGTCGCGTCCGGTCACGGCCGAGGCGCGCGAGATCAGATACCAGGCCTGGCCGCCTTCAGTATCGCGGGTCGCGCCGATGCTCCGGCCCGGCATAATGACCGCATCCGGCGGCAACACGCCTCCGTGCTCCTGCAGCGCCTGCTGTTCGCTCGAATAGGGCCCGCCCAGCGACTGCTTGATCTCAAGCATCGCCGTGGACTGCATAATTTCTTTCACCCGCCCCGGATCGTCCACGCCCGGCAACTGCACCAAAATTTGGTACTGCCCGAGACCATGCTCCTGAATCACCGGCTCGCTCACGCCCAGTTGGTCGATTCGGTTGCGAATAGTTTCGATCGCCTGCGCCACCGCGCGATTTTTCAGCTCGGCCAGGCTTTGCGCTTTCATCGAAACCGCCCAGGAGTTCTCCACGCCGGACGTGGCGTCGTACTCCGGAAGCCGGTCGGAAATAATACTCTTGAAGTCGCTCGTCTGCTCTGGCGGGACGCCCTTAACCACGATCAGCTCGGGACGGCTTGCCGGATCGGCCTTGATGATGTCGGCGTAGTTAATTTTCCGTGCGCGCATGTCTTCCTTCAGGCGCGCGATTGCGTTATCGGAGTCCACGTTGACCGCGTCGTTTACCTGCACCTGCAGGATCAGGTGCGTGCCGCCGCGCAGATCGAGCCCAAGGTGAATGCGATCCGTGATCGAAGCCACTAAACCCTTGCCCGACCAATCCTTCGGAATCCCGAAGATCCCGAACACAAAAAGGATCAGGATCCCGACGATAATGACCAACTTCCAACTGAGAGTCTTATTCATAAGAACAGTCGCTGGTCGCTGGGCGCTAGGCGCTAGCTGCCACTCTCCGATGGAGACTAGCGACTAGCGACCAGCGACCAGCGACTATTTCCCTTCCTCTGCCGTCGTCACCGACACCACTGACCCCCGGGTAATCTCGAGCTTCAGATTGTCGGGCGGAACCCGCAGCGTCAGCGCATCGTCCTTCAGGCTGATGATCGTCCCCTTAAGTCCGCCGCTGGTCACGACCCGGTCGCCCGTCTTCAGCTCTCCCAACATCGCATGCCACTTCTTTTGCCGCCGCTGCTGCGGCAGGATCAACAGAAAGTAAAAAATGGCGAAAATGAACAGCAGCGGGGCCAGCCCAAGCAAGCCCATCCCGCCCGAACTCTGCCACCCCAGCGCCCATCCGCCATGCGTGCCCGTCAAGATTGCCTGTGCCGCCAAGTCGATCCTCTGGAACAAAGTGGTGAAAAACCACCGCAAGCCGTAGCCCTCTGTAGCACCTCGGTGGGGCGGCCGCGGAAATCTCGGCGCGGCTTTGCTGCTTTCCTGCGGGAATTCTTTTCTACTTAGGCCGGATACCGGGGTCCCCGGCAAGCCCCGGTTTTGGCTTGCTGGAGTTAAAGATACCCTTCAGCTTCAGACTTGAACCGGGAATGCCGAGCTACGGTTTCGGTCGAAAGGGCTCAGATAGAATAGGCCCTATCCCCAAGTTAAATAGAATGCCGGACGGCCCGCATGGTGTCAAGGTAGAAGCTCACATTGTGGACGGTATTCAGGACTTGGGCCAGCAGTTCGTTGGAAGCGTAAAGATGCCGCAGATAGGCCCGCGAATAACGCTGGCAGACGCGACAGCCGCAGGCTGGGTCGAGCGGACCTCCGTCTTGCGCAAACCGCGCCTGCTTGATCGAAATCTTGCCCTCGGACGTAAACAGCAACCCATGCCGGGCCGCCCGTGTGGGCAGCACGCAATCCATCATGTCCACCCCCATCCGAGCGTAGAGGGCGATCTCTTCCGGAGTCCCCACCCCCATCAGGTAGCGCGGCTTGTCTTGAGGAAGATGCTCCAGCGTGGATTCGACGATCTCGCGAGTGAGTTCCCGAGGCTCGCCCACGCTCAGCCCACCGATCGCATACCCGCCAAAGCCGATCTCGACCGTGCGCAGCGCCGATTCCCGCCGCAGTTCCCGGTCCATCCCCCCCTGCACAATCCCAAACAGAGCTTGTGTCTGCTCGGCTCGCGTAGGGACGGCCGCCCTCGGCTGTCCAGCGGGGCGAAGCTCCGCGGCTCCCCCGTCACCCCCAGGCATGTCACTCCGAGTGGAATTGTCATTCCGAGTGGAATTGTCATTCCGAGCGAAGCGAGGAATCTGCTTTTCCTGACAGCTGATGGCTCTTAGCTGACAGCTGCTCCAAGGTACCTCGCTCTTATGCTCCTCAAAATACTTCTTGCTTCGCTCCGCCCAGCGCAGCGTCAACTCCATCGAAGCCCGCACGCGTTCCCGGTCGGCCGGAAATTCCGTGCACTCATCAAACGTCATAATGATGTCAGCCCCCAGCCCGATCTGCGCCTCCATCGCACTCTCCGGGCTGAAGAAATGCGACGACCCATCCAGATGCGAACGAAACGTTACGCCCTCTTCGCTGACTTTCCGCAGATCGTTGAGGCTGAAAACCTGGAACCCGCCCGAGTCGGTCAGGATCGATCGGTCCCACGACATGAATCCATGCAGCCCGCCCATCCGCCGCACCGTCTCGACGCCCGGACGCAGGTAAAGATGGTAGGTATTGCCGAGCAGAATCTGAACGCCGAGCTCTTCCAGCACATCTTGCGGCACGCCCTTGACGGTCGCAACCGTGCCGACCGGCATGAAGACGGGCGTTTCAATCTCGCTGTGAGGAGTGATAAGTTTGCCGAAACGAGCCGGGCCGGAAGTGGCCGCGATCTGGAAATCGGTGGACACTGAAGAATTCTAGCGGATTGCAGAGCTAAGAAGTCAGATTGCAGAAGTGGAAATGCGTTTATGGAGTCATAACGCCCTAACCTGCAAGCGTACTATGGTAGAGAGTAGCTGTTTCAGTTAAGTTCGAAGGCACTTAAAGGCGTTTGAAAATGTCTGACCGAGGCGTGCCCGTCTCCCCGAATTCCAGCGAACCACCACATGAAGTACAGACCTCACAAAAACCAAAAGCCGAGTGGTCTTCGGCTTAGTGTACCCGCTCGGAACTGAAGTAAGCCCTGTGGTATCCGTCCTCGAAGACTACGTCCGTCATTTTGGTTATGAGCCGCGTCTGATTCGGATCAGCGATTACCTAAACAACTTGCATCTGCGGCTTCCGAAGGAACCAAGCACCGACGCAGAGCGCCTGATTGAATTGGGAAATATGAGTTGCCGCGAAGCGAAACGGAAAGATTTCCTGGCGCTTGCCGTGGTATCCCAAATTTCTAAAGCGCGGGACAGGAGCGAAACTGCTGAGGAGCCTCAACCCGCGTACGGTCGAGTTCACATCATCCGTTCTCTAAAGCGGCCAGATGAGATTCTTCGACTTCGACAGATCTACAGACCAGGCTTGTACGTGATCGGAGTGTTCGCCACAGAGGAAGAAAGAGTCGAGTACCTTACAAAAAGAAAAGGATACACAAGGCCACAAGCGGAATACCTCATGCGAATCGACGAATCGCAGGCCGATGATGAATACGGTCAACGCAACCGAAAAACGTTCCACCTTGCGGATGTTTTCGTGGGGACCAAAGATGGGCATTATAAGATTCAGCTCGAACGCTTTCTTGATCTTGTATTCGGAAATCCTTTTGTCACTCCTACCAGAGATGAACATGGGATGTTTCTGGCTGCGGCGGCTTCAATGCGATCGGCGCAGTTTGGCCGCCAGGTCGGAGCGGCGATCCTCAATAGCTTTGGTGACGTGTTGAGTGTTGGCTGCAACGATGTTCCACGTGCGGGAGGAGGTCTGTATTGGGCCGAGGATGATGACGACTGCAGAGATCACAAGAGAAAGCCGGAGCCGAATGGGACCGTGTGGGATTCGAATGATAAAGTCCAGACAGAAATTGCGAAGGACATTCTGGAAAAAATCAAGCCGCATCTGGACGGCTCTCCTGTCGACTCAGACAAACTTTTCGAAGGCACAAAATTGGAGGACATCACCGAGTTCGGGCGAGCAGTGCACGCAGAGATGGATGCGCTCTTGAGCTCTCTGAGAGCAGGCACCGCGCCAAAAGGGTGTGTCCTCTACACGACCACATTCCCATGCCACAACTGCGCGAGGCACATTATTGCTGCCGGGATAAAACGCGTCGTGTACGTTGAACCTTATCCCAAGAGTCGCGCATCTGATCTGCACGACGATGCGTTGACCTTTACCCAGGATGCGAACGGCGACACCGATTCGAGGATCCCTTTCGTACCCTTTGTCGGAATCGCCCCAAGACGCTACATTGATCTGTTCTCACTTGATCTGAGTACAGGTGAGCAAGAAAAGCGCAAAACGAGTGACGGCAAAATGATTCGCTGGACGCGCGCAGCCGACTCGGTACCACGGGTGTCGATGTTGGCAACATCGTATCTGGAGCGAGAAGAGTTGGCGGTAAGCGGCATCAATGAGATAATGCGAAAGCTAGAGGGGAACAACGATGTCGATGAAAAGAAACCTGGATACTGAGGTAAGCGAGAAATACTGGGGGTTCGTTCAGCGAGTGGCTGAGCGTGTATCCCACTGGCCCGCTTGGAAGCAGGTTCAATTTAGAACCGTCATCGGGGAGTCTTCTGGGGAGCAATCGCGATTGAAAGAGCGCTCTGATGAAAACTTGCCCGGTCAGACAGAGATGATCAAACGTCACGTTGCCTAACTGTTTCCTGACTTCTCTCACTTCGCGTACTGGTTCTTCACCACCTCCCCACCCTTCATCACAAACTTCACGCGCTCCAGCGTGGTCACGTCCCCCAGCGGATCGCCATCCACCGCAATGATGTCGGCAAACTTGCCGGGCTCGATCGTCCCAATCTTGTCGGACCACCCCAGCAGATCGGCATCGTTGATGGTAGCCGACTGAATTGCCTGCAGCGGCGTCAGCCCCATCTTCACCATGACCGCAAACTCATGTGCATTCTGCCCATGCGGATACACCGCGGCATCGGTGCCAAATCCAACTTTCACTCCCGCACTTTCACTCCCGCGGCAAACGCCCGCGCCACATTCTTGCGAGCCGCTGGCATGACATCGTGGGCCTTGGCGATCAGATCGGGCGGCGTGCCGATCTTCTCCGCATTTTCCAGGAACCAGTCCGCCAGATAGAGCGTAGGCACCAGGTACGTGCCGTTCTTCTTCATCTCGGCAATGGCTGCATCGTCGATGTAGGAACCGTGTTCGATCGAATCCACGCCCGCCATCGAAGCCCAGCGGATCCCTTCCGCTCCATGCGCGTGCGCCGCAACTTTGCGCCCCAAACGGTGCGCGTCGGTCACGATCGCTTTCATCTCGTCAATCGTGTACTGCGAGTGCTGCGGATTGTCGCCCTTGGAGAGCACGCCGCCGGTGGCGCAAATCTTGATCACGTCCGCCCCATACTTGATGATTTCGCGCGTCTTGTGCTGCACGGCCTCGACGCCATCGGCCACTCCTCCCTCAGTTGCATGGTAATCGAAGGGCAGCAGGTTGTTGTCGCAGTGGCCGCCAGTGATGCTCAGCGCCGGGCCGCTGACCAGCATGCGCGGACCCGGCACGTCGCCTGCGTTGATCGCGTCGCGCAGCGCGACATCGGCATAGCCGCTCGCCCCCACGTTGCGAATCGTCGTGAATCCGGCTTCGAGCGTAACTTTTGCGTTATGCGCACCAATGAGCGCGGAGCGCGGCACCGAGATCGCCAACCGCGAGTACCCGAAGTTCGGGTTGAAGGTAATATGGGTGTGCGCATCGATCAGGCCAGGCAGCACCGTAGCGTTGGGAAGCTCGATCACGTTTGCCCCGGCAGGAACCTGTGCATCGGCCCCAACGCTGGCAATCTTGTCGCCCTGAATGACGATCGTTTGGCCGGTCAGCGTCTTGCCGGTCTTCACGTCGAGCAGGCGCCCGGCGTGAATCACGACTGTCTTCGCGGCCGCGGCCGACTGCGCCGCGGCCATGCTGATTGAGAAAAGCAGAAGCACAAACAATGTCGCCCGGTGATTGAGTCTCATTCCATCCCCCACGTGGGAAAGTGATCGGGTACATTACATCTCAGGCATGGTGATGCGCAAGCCGGAAACTAAGAGCCTCTTAGCGTTCTTTGCGAGTCCTTTGCGCCTTTGCGGTAAAGGCTCGAACTGCAAAGTTCGCGAAAATGCCGCGAAAAGCTGCAAAAGAACCTTGCGATAAGGACAGGCTCGACGCCCCGAATCCCTGGGAGTCTTCGCGAATCTTAAGAACAAACAAGCATGGGCGATCCCGCTCCCAACCCGCTTCCCTCGGGCCTGCGCGCCATCGCCGCGCTGTTCGCCCTATGCGGCGTGTATCTCGGAATCGCGGGCCTGCTGATGCTCCTACGTCCCGGTCTGCTGGGGATGTCGGTAGGCGCCCCTTTGCTCTTCGGTCTCGAACTCGCCGGCCCCTACATGTTCCTGCTGATGGCCGCCATCGGAGGCGCAATCGCGTGGGGCCTGGTGAAGCGGAACAACATCGTGCGGCATGCCGCCATCCTGATTGCGATCGCTGGCGTAGTGATGCTCGTTCCTCCGGTTTCAGCAGCCGCGATCATGGTGCAGGCGAAAGCGCTGGCATTCGGCGGGCTGGGAATTATCGTGCGCGTGATGGTGGCGTGGTGTCTGTCGCGCGCAGAAATCGCCTCCGAATTTGGCCGCGCACCTTGAGACGAAGAAGTCCAGCCCCAGCGGGGCGATCGAGCTTAGCCCAGCGCTTCAGCGCTGGGAAAACGGGTAGAGAGGTGTAAAGTCCCGGAGGGACGACCGAGTCCCTTGCACATACTTCACTACTGCCGGCCGACACTCCTTGCACAACTTGCTAGGCAATGCTCCTCAGCAGGCTCTTCAGATCGTCCGGGTGTACCGCATATTCGAGGGCTTCCTCCCGCTCCAAGTGCCCGTCTTTCACGAGCCGCGAGAGTGACTCCTCCTGGGTGATTGATCCTTTCCCCTTGGTCATCGTGATTTCCTGGTGCAGATGCTGCAGGGCGTTTCGCCGTATGTGCTGGCGCGCCCCGTACCCGATCATCAGCATCTCGATCGCTGGGATGCGCCCGCCCTTCCGGCTCGGCAGCAGAGTCTGCGTCACCACCGCGGAGATCGCCATCGCCAGTTCCTGACGAATCGTGTTCTGCCGCTCCATCGGAAACGAATCGGAGATCCGCGAGATGGAAGAGGCCACATCGGTCGTGTGCAAAGTGGACAACACCAGATGCCCGGTTTCGGCCGCCGACACGGCGATGGCCATGCTCTCCGGATCACGCATCTCGCCCACCACCAGCACGTCCGGCGCCTGCCGCAGCGCCGCCCGCAGAGCCGTGGGGAAATCGGGCGCGTCGGTTCCCACCTCGACTTGCTCGATCACGCTGCGCAGGTGCTCGTGCTCGTATTCGACCGGATCTTCGATGGTGACAATGTGACGGGCATCGCGCTTGTTAATCTCGTTGACCAACGCCGCCAGGGTCGTCGATTTCCCAGCGCCCGCCGCGCCTCCGATCAGCACCAGCCCGCGACGGAGCCCGGCCAGATTGCCGACCTCAATCGGAAGCCGCAGCTCGTCCAGCGCAGGCACCTTCACCGGCAGCGCGCGGATCGTGGCGGCCGCCCGCCCGCGTTCGCGATGCAGGTTGATGCGAAATCGTCCGAGGCCGGGAATTCGATAAGAAGAATCGGCAATCTGCGTGGCGCGATATTGCCCCGCGGCCACCGGCGTCAGCACAGGCTGTACCAGAGACTCGACCTCCGAGCCCTCCAGCGGAACGTCTCCGATCTTCTGCACCTCTCCGTCCATACGGATCGCGGCCGCAGTTCCGTGCACCAGCAGCAGGTCGCTGCCTCCGCGCCGGAGCAGTTCCGCCAGCAGATCATGCAGTTTTGTGCTTTCAGGCAAGGCAGTCTTCCCTCCTGGCAGAGTCGGCCATAATCATTGATCGTACCCGAGGGAAGATTCTTGCGTCAGGTTGTGTGGGGACGGGCGCCTCGCCCGTCCAGCCGAGCGCAGCTCGGCAGGCTTTATAGGGCGAAATCCGGCGGCGGATAATACTAGCCAGTGAAACACTGGCGTTTCTATTGGTTAGAAGAAATAGTGCGTACACAAATGTATTGACATACATATATCTACAAAATGTTCCACGTGGAACATTTCGTCATTTCGCAAAGGCATCCCTGTTACTTCTTCGCCCCCGCAGTCTTCTTTTCCCCCACCCGCTCGCTGACCTTGAACGTCATATTCCCCGCCTTCTTGTCGGCGTCCACCACCACGTGATCGCCGTGCAGCACCTCGCCGTGCAGAATCTTCAGCGCCAACGGATCCTGCACCAACTTCTGGATCGCCCGCTTCAGCGGACGCGCCCCAAAGTTCGGGTCGTAGCCCTCGGTAAAGAGCAGTTCTTTCGCCGCGTCGGTCAGCTCGAGCGAAATCTTGCGGTCGGCCAGCAGGCGCCGCAGGTCTTCCAGGCGCAGATCGACAATCTTCACCAGCTGCTCCTTGCCCAGCGGACGGAAAATGATGATGTCGTCCACGCGATTCAGAAACTCCGGCTTGAAGTGCCCGTGCAGCGCGCTCATGACCTGCTTCGACGCCTCCTCGAAATCTTCCGGCGAACGCAGACCTTCGGCCTGCAGGAATGACGACCCCAGATTCGACGTCATGATGATGACGGTATTTTTGAAATCCACCGTGCGCCCCTTGCCGTCGGTCAGACGCCCGTCGTCCATGATCTGCAGAAGCACGTTGAACACGTCCGGATGCGCCTTCTCAATTTCGTCGAACAGCACGACCGCATACGGGCGGCGGCGCACCTGCTCGGTAAGCTGTCCTCCCTCTTCGTACCCCACGTAGCCCGGAGGCGCGCCGATCAGCCGCGACACGGCATGCTTCTCCATGTATTCCGACATGTCGATGCGCAACAGCGCGTGCTCGTCATCAAACAGAAATTCGGCGAGCGCGCGGGCCAGTTCGGTTTTGCCGACTCCCGTCGGCCCCAAAAAGATGAACGACCCAATCGGCCGTTTGGGATCGCTCAGCCCGGCGCGCGAACGGCGGATCGCGTTCGCCACAAGTTCCAGCGCCACGTCCTGACCGATCACTCGCTGGCGCAAGCGCTCCTCCATGTTGATGAGCTTCTTCACTTCGCCTTCGAGCATCTTCGAGACTGGAATACCCGTCCACTTCGAGACAATCCGCGCAATATCTTCCTCGTCCACTTCCTCCTTCAGCATCCGTGGTGTGGAGCGGACACTCTTGTCCGCTGCCCCGTCGGTCGAAGCAGTCAGCTTCTTCAACTCTTCTTCCGCCTGCCGCAGCAGCCCATACCGTATCTCCGCCACCCGCTGCAGGTTTCCTTTCCGCTCTTCGGTCTGCTCCTCAAGCTTCAGCTGCTCGATCTTCTCCTTCAGTTGCTGCGCCCGCGCAATGACATCCTTCTCTTGTTTCCACCGCACCTTGAGCGCCGTCGACTGCTCGCGGATGCCGGCCAGTTCCTTCTCCACCGCCGTCAGCCGCTCGCGCGAGTTGGCGTCGTCTTCTTTTTTCAGCGCCTGCTTCTCGATTTCCAGTTGCGTGGCGCGACGTTCGAGCTGGTCGATCTCGGTCGGCATCGAGTCGATCTGGATGCGCAATGAGGCGGCCGCTTCGTCGATCAGGTCGATGGCTTTGTCGGGCAGGAAGCGGTCAGAAATGTAGCGGTGCGAAAGCGTGGCTGCGGCCACGATGGCCGAGTCCTTGATGCGCACGCCGTGGTGCACTTCGTATTTCTCTTTCAGCCCGCGCAGGATTGCAATGGTATCTTCGACATTCGGTTCGCCCACGAAGACGATCTGGAAACGGCGTTCGAGAGCCGCGTCTTTTTCGATGTGCTTGCGATATTCGTTCAGCGTGGTCGCGCCGATGGCGCGCAGTTCGCCGCGTGCCAGAGCCGGCTTCAGCATGTTGGAGGCGTCGATCGCGCCTTCCGCCGCGCCCGCGCCCACCAGCGTGTGCAGTTCGTCGATGAACAGGACGATCTGGCCCGAGGAGTCCTCGATTTCCTTCAGCACGGCCTTCAGCCGGTCTTCGAATTCGCCGCGATACTTGGCGCCCGCCAGCATCGCCCCCAGGTCGAGCGCCACCACGCGCTTGTTCTTCAGCGCTTCGGGCACGTCGCCCGAAATGATGCGCTGGGCAAGGCCTTCGACGATGGCGGTCTTACCCACACCCGGCTCGCCGATCAGCACCGGATTATTTTTCGTACGCCGCGACAGCACCTGCACCACACGGCGGATTTCTTCATCACGCCCAATCACCGGATCAAGCTTGCCGCGCCGCGCCTGCTCCGTCAGGTCGCGGGCATAGCGCTCCAGCGCCTGGTACTTGGCTTCGGGATTCTGGTCGGTGATGCGCTGCGATCCGCGGACTGCGGTCAGCGCCTTCAGGATGGCATCGTGGGTGGCGCCATGACGCACCAGCACTTGCTGCGCCGGATCGCGCTTCAGGTCGGTCGCCGCCAGCACGAGATGCTCGGTCGAGACGTATTCGTCTTTGAAGGTGTCCGCTTCCTTGAACGACCACTCCAGCAACTGGTTGAGCGGCGCCGACATCGCCGCCTGTGCCGCGCCTCCGGAGACCTTGGGCAGCGTCTCGATTTCTTTGTAAATGTCGCTCAGCACCGCTTGCGGCCCGATGCCAATCTTCTCCAGCACCGGGGGAACGATCCCCTCGCGGTCTTCGATCAGCGCCGCGAGCAGGTGCACAGGCAGCAATTCAGGATTGCCATGCTCGGAGGCAAGTTCGTTCGCGCGCTGGACGGCTTCCTGCGCCTTGACGGTGAATTTGTCCCAACGAATGGGCATGAGTTATTTCTCCTCCTTTCGCAGTCGCTGTTTCTCGTCTTCAGCTTGGCCGGGGGTTTCGGCGATTTTTGGTCGCATTCCGCTAGCGGCGAACGCGAGACTGCGATTGCGGAGTTTTTCCAGGATCCTGATCTTTTCGGTGAAGCTGAGCGCTGCCAGCCGCGCCCGCATTTCTCTCTTACTCATGAGAACCGTCCAGGAACTTGCGCTCGAACTGCTTCCATTTTGCGGTCAACCCATGGCGTTCAAGAACACTTTGCAGCTTCTCGCGGTTTACGGCGTTCTGCTCGATAAACTGCAGAATGCGGATGTGATCCTTCGACCGGCCAGTGCGCAATGCGATAGCCACCAGATGTTCGGCCGACATGACGCGGGTGCTGACCCCCTCCACCGTCGCCGAAATCGCTTGCGCCACAGCCTCGCGCTCTAAGTCGTCGCTGAGAGGAAGAAATTGCACCGGCCATCCGCCGATAACAATATGTTCGTCCTTTAGCGGGCAGCCGTGCGCCTTGAGATAGTCGTATATGGGAGCAAGGCTGAGCAACAGCCCGCCTGGGTCCGCTCGCAGGTTCACAAAAATGTCCACATCGAGCGTAGCTGCGGGCTCCAGGTAGAGGGTTGCACCGACGGCTCCGCCAATGGCGTATTTCCCGATCACGCCATCGGCCTGCATCTGATTGATTAGATCGAGTGTAGCCTTCACGGGTTCTGCCCCAGGAGGCATTGTGAACTAAATGTAAGGGCCGGAGCAAAGCCCCAGCCCCACATACCACACAGATTGCGCCGAGCTTCGCTCGGCATGGACGGGCGAGGGCGCCCGTCCCCACATGGACCATTTAGGCGGCTTTGCCCTTGGACTCCAGGGTCTTTTGGCTGCCGACGTTCACCCTGATCT
>WNGE01000815.1_pt1 | contig 40448 bp, 35 predicted proteins | sample 5400651 | NCBI WGS metagenome assembly WNGE01 (sample SAMN13153370, study PRJNA577476) | soil metagenome | isolation source: 60 cm soil or saprolite under grassland replicate 2 | place: USA:California | collected 2016-06-15 | reverse complement strand
GGGGCAGGTCGAATGGCCCTTAAGTTGGTGCGAATAGGCGATCCCTTGTGCTCGCCCATAGGCACCAACTTAAGCGTACAGATCTGTGTAATGGGGCGGTGCGGTGGACAGAACGGCTCACATAGCCGCTTCACGACCATGAAGCGGAAAACGTCCATAGTAGGGGCGACCCTTGTGGTCGCCCGGTGCGAGTGGTCGCCCGGTGCGAGTGGTCGCCCGGTGCGGGTCAATGAATTTTCGTTGCACTCGTTATTTCATTCGCCTACAGAGTCCTGCAAGCGTAAAAGCACAGCTACTAAAGGACTGGACAACCTCGAAAAAGAGTACTATACTCGCGCCATGATTATAGGAGTATCTCAGATCACGTTACATCTGCCTGATAGTCAATCGTTAAAAGATAAACGGCAGATCATTAAATCTATTCTAGCCCGCGTTCGTAACCGCTTTGAAGTTGCAATTGCCGAGGTCGAGGAGCAAGACCGCTGGCAGATCGCCGTTCTTGGTCTCAGTTGCGTGAGCAATAGTAAGCAGCACTCTGAAGAAATATTGGAGCGCGTCCGCCGTTATATTGAAGAGACCCGTCCAGATATTGTCGTCAGCAATGTTGAAACTGAAATGATTACCTGGTAAATATATGTCATTATCACAAGTAGATGCCACATCGCAACAGCGCTCGCCAGAGCCAGTCTATATTCTTGGTGTGCGAGTTGATCGTCTCTCGCAGCAAGCGGTGCTCGACAGCATAGAGCAAATGATTGCCAGGAGGCGAGCCAGCAATCAAACCCTGCCCTGCCAGCAGGTTGTCACCGTTAACCCGGAGTTTGTCATGGCGGCGCAGCACAATATGGATTTTCGTGCTGCCATCAATGCTGCCGCTTTGGTTATAGCGGATGGGGCGGGAGTTGTATGGGCGGCGCGCTACCTGCAGCGCCCTGTACCTGAACGTGTGACCGGCACCGATCTTCTTCCGCCATTGGCGCAGCGTTGTGCTCGATCTGGCTACCGGCTCTATCTGCTTGGCGCAGCGCCCGGAGTCGCGGAAGCCGCGGCAGCGCGTTTGCAAACACTAGCTCCAGGGCTGGAGATCGCAGGAACCTATGCAGGTTCGCCTGCCACCGGCGAAGAAGATGGTATTCTTAAGCGCGTGCAAGCAGCCCAGGCCGACGTGTTGTGCGTAGCATACGGCGCCCCGGCGCAGGATCTGTGGATACGGCGCAACCTGGCGCGACTCCCAGTTGCGGTGGCAATGGGCATTGGTGGCGCTTACGATTTTCTCTCGGGACATCAAAAGCGTGCACCACAATTCATGCGCAAGATGGGATTGGAATGGCTCTATCGTCTCTATCGTGAGCCGTGGCGCTGGCGGCGTATGCTGGCTTTGCCGCGCTTTGCCGTGCAGGTCATTTGGAGGGGTCGTAAAAACCATGGCGCTTAATAAGTCGTTGCCGGGTTATAGCAGCGCGCGTTTGCGCTCGCTCATTGATAGTTTCAGCAGTAAGCGCCTACTGGTCATCGGTGACATGGTGGCTGATGAATACCTGATCGGCAATCCTACCCGTATCGCGCGCGATGCCCCGGTCCTGATCCTGGAATTGTATGAGGAGCGTACTGTCCCCGGTGGCGCAACCAATGTGGCGGTCAACACTCGTACGTTGGGCGCTGATGTCTTCCTGGCAGGCGTCGTTGGTGATGATGTGCCCGGCCGCAACCTGCGCCATGCCATCAGCAAACTCGGGATGCACCAGGAAGGTCTTGTCACTGATCCCTATCGTCCCACCTCGACCAAGACGCGTATTTTGGCTGGCAGTCCCCAGATTGTCCAGCAGCATATAGTGCGCATCGATCGCGTAGACACCTCCGAGGTGGGCGAACCGAGCAAAGGACGCATGCTTGAGTATATACAGCAGGTCTTGCCCTCGATGGACGCACTTGTCCTGTCGGATTATGAAAACGGCGTGATCAGCCCCGACATCGTCAAACTTTGTATTCCCATGGCCCGCGAACTGCAGAAGGTCATCGTGGTGGACTCACACGGATCGCTCTCCCGTTTTCAGGGCGTCACAGCTTTGACTCCCAATCAACCGGAGGCGGAACTCTCTGTTGGTATGACCATCAGGACAGAGGACGATTTGCACGAGGCGGGGAACAGGCTGCTCGAGGGGAGCCATGCCCGAGGCGTGCTGATTACTCGTGGTGCTGAGGGTATGAGCCTTTTTGAGGTGGGCAAACCCCCTCTCCATCTCCCTATCCACCAGCTTGATCACCACGCCAGCGAAATAGTAGATACAAATGGTGCAGGCGATACCGTTGCTGCCACCTTTACACTGGCCCTTACCTGCGGCGCCAGTATGGCGGAGGCGGCCTATATCGCCAATGCCGCTGCTGCTCTGGTGGTCCGTCGATTGGGCTGTGCCAGTAATACTCCTGAAGAATTGATGAGCGTTATCGCATGAACAAACTATTGTACGATACACAACGCAAGATCCTGGCCCGTGACGAGCTTGCCAGGGAGGTCAAACGCAGACAACAGGCGGGAGAGCGTGCTGTCTTCACCAATGGCTGCTTTGATCTGCTGCACCTTGGCCATGTACGCTATTTACAGGAAGCCAGGGCACAGGGCGATTTTTTGATCCTGGGCCTCAACGACGACGCTGGCGTTCGCGCGCTCAAAGGGGCGGGTAGACCACTGGTACCAGAGCAAGAGCGTGCCGGAATCCTGGCCGCGCTCAGCTGTGTCGATTACCTCACCGTCTTCGCCGAGCCAACAGCCAGTTCTCTGGTGCGCTTGCTCCAGCCGGCGATTTACGTCAAGGGCGGCGATTATGCGAACGCGAATAGCCATCTGCCAGATACAAGCCGTTTGCCAGAGGCAAAGGTCGTCCAGGAATACGGTGGCAGTGTGCGTTTAATCCCATATCTGCCAAACCATTCAACTACCGAATTGATCGCGGCTATCAAACGGCTTCCGGAGCCGTCTTCATAATATCTTCATAATTCATAATATGAATGTTTGCGCGGAGTGAATAATTTTTATGTGCGCAGTCGTCCGGGGAGACCTTTGTATTTATGGCAAAAGACTCTATTGAAGAATCAAAAACTCAAATGGAAGCAGTGCCCTTTATAGAAGCGGGCACCGCTGGAACTATGCCGGAGCTATCGCCTATCCCTCTTGAGGAGAGTTCCACACACGAGACGTTACCAGGAGAACGCCGCCACATCGTCAAGTCGGCCACACTGGTCATGCTCGGAAACCTGGGCAGCAGCGTAATGGGCATGGTGCGGCAGCAGGTGGTGGCCTCTTTTGGGCAAAGTATCGCTAGCCCATTCCTCTCCGCCATTACCCCCGCTCAGATCTTCAATGACTTTCTCATCAACGGTTCTATTAATGGGGCCTTAGTCCCGACCTTTAATGACTATGCCGCGCCTGAAAAGCGCGAACAGCTGCGTCGCCTTGTTTTCACCCTGGTCAATCTCGTGTTTCTGATTATGTTGACCGCGGCTATTGTCTTTCTCTTTATTGCCCCCTGGTTTATCAGTAACATCCAGGTGCGGGGCTATACCCCACAGGAGAAGCTGCTCACCACGCAATTTGCGCGCATCATCTTCTTCTCGCTTTTGGCCTTGGGACCCTTCGCGGTGTTGCAAGCCGCTCTCTTTGCGCGTAAAGAGTTTGGCTGGCCTGCCGTCGCCACCGCCGCGTACCATATTGGTATCATTATTGGGGCGCTCGTGGGCGCGCTCGTAGGAGACTATTACCTGGGGACATACGGTCTGGCTTTTGGGGTGTTGCTGGGCGCTGCTGGCGAAATCGCTCTGCTGCTGCCAGGGCTGCGCAACCAGCGACTCCGCTACATGTTTGTGCTCGATCTCAAGCAGCCGGCGCTGCGTCGCATCCTGAAACTCTACGCGCCTATCGCCCTCAGTTTCCTGGTCAGCGCCTTTTTTATCATTCTCGATCAATCCCTTGCCACGCAAACTCCCGGCATCGGGAGGGATCCGGGCGCAGCCAACTATCTCGCCATGCGCGTCTCTACTACGCTGATCCAGTTCCCGGCAGGATTAGTCGCGACCGCGCTCTCAGTAGCAGTGTTGCCGACGCTGGCGGAGCACGCGAGAACAGTTGAACTTGAGCGCTTCAAAAAAACACTGCTGCTGGGCTTTCGCCTTGGCCTGCTCCTGATGATTCCCGCCGCCGCTGGCCTCATGGTAATGGGTTTACCGATTGTGACCCTGATCTATCAGCATGGCAAATTCACAACGCACAATTCACAGCTCACAACGCTTGCACTGCAACTCTATGCCTTCCAGTTGCCCTTTGTGGCTATCGACCAGCTCTTGCTCTCGGCATTTTATGCCCGCAAAAACACCGTCACTCCGGTTATCGTCAGCTTTGTTTGTTATGGTAGCTATCTTGCTATCGCCCTGCCCTTCTGGCGGACCATTGGCATGCCTGCTCTCGTTGTTGCCAACACCGTACAGAACTCCTTCCACGCCGTCATCCTACTGGTTTTGTTGCGTATGGCTATCGGCCCTCTGCGCGTGCGCGAGATCGTACCTGCCTTCTTAAAAATCAGCGTAGCGACTGCTGCCATGGTTGCCGTCGCCTGGAGCCTACAACTGCTGCTGGCTCATGTAGGACTGTTCTCCCTCAATCATTTGTCAGGTCAGTTCCTGACGGTAATAGTCATTGGCCTCATCGCGGTGGGAGTATATGTTGGTGGAGTACTGGTATTGCGAGTGGAGGAGGTTGGGTTGATGAAGGGCATCGTTATGGCGAAGTTAGGGAAAAAATAGAGCTTTTTTGGGAAATGCTGTTGTTTGCCCAGTACCAGCCGCGCGGCTGGTACTGGGCAAACAACAGCATTTTTTATTGTGAGTATAATCGCTGCCATGAATTTTAGCAAGACGAGGTTAAGCATTTTTTAAGCTTCACTCGGGAAAAATAAGAAAGTGCATTGCTCATCTTAAGAGAGTTTAGTATCTGCTTAGAGAAGCTTAAAGCAGAGCTTATAAGGGTCAAAAATCCTTGTAAAGTACACAAAAAGAGGCTACCCTGATATGCAGATATCAGAAAGAGGAGTACTTGAATATGCAGATACAAACAACATCAAATATACACGCGATAGATATTACTGATGGCGATTTGGCACAACAAACACTGGCTGGCAACCCATACGCCTTTGAGGATCTTGTAAAGCGCTACAGTACACCGCTGTTTAACTTCATCTATCGCTTCCTGGGCGACTATGACCAGGCCTGCGATATCTTACAACACGTATTTATTCAGTTATATGGCTCCTTGAGCAGCCTGCGCACAGACAAGCCGTTAAAAGCATGGCTTTTCCAGGTCGCGCGTAATCGCTGCCTTGATGAACTGCGCCGCCAGCGAGTCATTCATTTCTCGGAATTAGAGTCGGTGAACGATGACGAAGAACTCTCGCCTCTAGCAACCATTCCCGCTAACGGTCCGCTCCCTGAAGAATTAGCAGAGCAAAGCGACCTGCAGCAGCGCCTGCAAGAAGCTATCCAGACCTTACCCATCAAGTTCCGCTCAGTGGTGCTGTTGCGCTATGCTGGTCAACTCAGTTTTTCTGAGATTGGCCAGACACTCAATATGCCCGAAGCAACGGCCAAGACCTACTACCAACGCGCCAAACCGCTCCTTCGCGCGGCTTTGATGAACCAGGTTGAGTACACCGCTCACTAAACAAACAGCAGGGCGAAAAAAGTGGACTCCCAGTGATAGAGGTGTCCATTTTTTCGCTCTGCTGTTTTGAAACCGCTCTCTTTTCCCATTCGTGTAACATAAAAGGTAAGAAAAATAAGAAAGATTAGAGGGCATTAAGAAATGCAGCATGCAAATGATTCCTCATACATGGACAATGAAAAAACGTATGACGATATCGATATACTTCTCAGCCAATTGAAAATGATAGAGCCCCCTCCGGCGATTATTGCACGCATTCTCGGTCAGGTACAGGCCCAGGCAATCGGTGGGAAGATTCCTTCTCAACCTCTGACGTGGCACCATATGGATAACGGCGTTGATCAGGGAAAATGAATCCCGTCAATTCGTTTCTATTTATTCGCCTATCCCTAAAGAATAGAATGAGTATTTAACATATTACTCTATCTTTTCTATGGCATAATATGGTACACTTTGTTTAGTACACGGGCCTGACGGCCTGTAATTGGTCAACATATGAAAAATCTTGCTGGTATTACGTATGTAGTAACAGCGGCATACATAGCAGCAGAAGGAGTGGTTGTATGACAAGAACTGTTCTGGACAAAGAACTGCAAGCACTGGATGAACAAATCATTGGATTAGGGTCTCTGGTAGATGATGCTTTGGCAAAAGCCTTGGAAGCCTTGGAGACCGGCGATATAGCCAAAGCGGGTTTAGTAATTGAGGCCGATGCACCTATTGATAGCCTGCGGGCGGCTGTTGAGGAACATGCTATCCGCTTATTGACGCTGCAGCAGCCTCTCGGTGGGCGCGATCTGCGCTATCTCACCTCAACGCTTGCCATTGCGGGCGATCTTGAACGCACCGGTGATGGGGCTGCAGGAATCGCACAGATCATCTTGCGTATGACGCCACTTCATACTGATAAAAGGTTAGAAGTGAAGATAGCCGCTATCCCCGAGGTCAAGGTGGGTGGTGAGAGCGAAATTACCGAAGCCTCTATCATGCGTGGCATACTCGAACTGGGAAGCGAAGCCCGGCGCATCCTGCAGGGCACAATGGATGCGTTCGCTCGACGAGATGTCGAGGCGGCGAAGCGCATCTGGGAAGAGGACGACGTAGTGGATGTTCGCTACCACCTGGTGCGCCATGATTTGATGGCATTGATGACCGGCGCTCGGGCAATCCCCGCTCTGCAGAGTGATGCACTCATTTTACAACGTGTGACCTACCTGCTCTGGATTGCTCACAAACTCGAGCGTGTTGCCGACCATGGTAGCAATATCTGCGAGCGTATTGTCTTCATCCTGGAAGGCGAGCCCAGAATTATACGCACCCAGGAATAATACGTTTCTCTTCATGGATAAAAAACATGAGACATCCCGCTGCGGGCAAGTTTCGCGCTGTCTCATGTTTATTTTTGACTTTCTGACCTCAGCCACGTCTTTTGAAAACTCGGAATTGTTCAATCTGCAAGCAGAAGTGTATCGCTAGAATCCTGTGCTGTTCCTTACAATCTTTTTACATTATTCTGTGGAATTCCTGATGATCACAGATTACAATATCTACAGATCAAAAAGTCATTGTGTTTATATTGAAACAAGTACTACCTGTCCATAAACTACGGAGGAATATAGCTATGTCACAGCCTTATAATGAACAGGCTACTCCCTACCAGGAAGGGCAGAGCGCAGCATACGCTAAGAATGTCTCTGCCCCAACGGAGCCATACCATCCTGCCCCTGGCAGTATGCCGAATTATACGCCGCCGCCGCAACGTCCTTCAAGGGGCCTGCGCACGGGAGCCACTATCGCACTGACCGTGTTACTCGCGGTTGTCTTTGGCACGGGCTTATTTGCCGGCTGGCAGTTTGGCCACAGCTCCACCGTCTCTAACCAGCCCACTATAAACCAGTTGCAGCCCGGCACCAATCCAGCTCCAACCGTACCTGCTCTCACCAGCAATAATATAGAAGCGGTGCGCGAGGCCGTCATTGCCAAAGTGCGACCCGCGGTTGTCCAGATAAACGTCACCACACAGAGTGGTGCGGCACTGGGTTCCGGGGTCATCATTGACCGTCGCGGTTATATCGTCACTAATAATCACGTTGTTAGTGGAGCACAAAGCATAGAGGTGGTGCTTTATGATGGCACCAGCATCAAAAATGTTCAACTGGTGGGAACCGACCCTGCTGATGACCTCGCTATCCTGAAGATCACTCCCCCTGCCTCGAATTTAACTGTGGCAACCCTGGGTGACTCCTCAAAGCTGCAGGTTGGGCAGGATGTCATGGCTATCGGTAATCCTCTGGGTATCACCCAGACGGTGACGAGTGGTATCGTCAGCGCGCTTGGGCGCAATGTCTCTGAGGGCCAGGGTGGCGCAACCATTCCCAATGCCATTCAGACCGACGCAGCCATCAATCCAGGCAATAGCGGCGGAGCTTTGGTAGATATGCAGGGCAACCTGGTTGGAATCCCCACCTTGACGGCTATTGACCCTGAATTCAATACCCCGGCCAACGGTGTCGGCTTCGCGATACCATCCAATCGTGTCAACTTTGTCGCGACCCAGATCATTCAAACCGGTAAGGTGACGCATACCGGCCGCGCCGTATTAGGTGTAAGAGTCGCTACTGTCGATGCCACCCTGGCCGCGCAGGACAACCTTTCCGTCGATCACGGTGTGTTGATTGTCAGCGTTGTACAGAACGGCGCAGCCTACCAGGCTCATCTGCAAGCCGGTGATGTTATCGTAAAAGTCGACGATAAGCAGGTGACCGACACTTCTTCGTTGGGCGATGCCCTGATCAGCAAAAGCCCTGGCGATACGGTCTCCGTGCAGATCTATCGTGGCAACCAGCAGATGACGGTCAGCGTCAAGTTGGGTGAACTGCAAGCAGGCAACTAAACAACTATATTAGTCAAATGACACAGGAAGCCCCCAGCACAACGATGTGCCGGGGGCTTCCTGTGTCATTTCTGGTTCAGGTTGTGCTCTGCAGCGCATCCACATTCTTCTCCTGACCTTTTTGTTTGGCTGGGGTTGCCGGATGGCGTGCCCGGCTGGCGAGCAGGACGCCAATAAAGAACACCGTCCAGCCGAAAGTCATAACCAGCCAGAAAACGTTTTTCACCCCCAGGCGGGCCGTATAGCCGGCTAAAGCATTGATCAGATCGCCCGCGAGGATCAATATATTCGCCACGAGCAGCGTCTCTGAACCCTGGCGGCGATGCACTTCCCAGGCGGAATAGATGGCCACGCCAGCGACCGCTACAACCCCGAGCGAATTCAAAATAATAATCGTTATCAGCCAGAGACCTGTGCTGGGTTGCAAGATGCCTGTACCGGGCGTGCCCGCGATCTGGCTCAGTTGCTGCCTGTCAACGTTGGTGAAAGCGATGAGGAATACAGCCAGCACGCTCAGCGCCAACAGTACGGCCAGACAGATGCGTGTTATCCGAGCGCTTGCCACCAGCGCAATGCTGCCCAGGCCAAGCCAGGCAGAAATCAGCGCTCCGCCCAGGATGTAGTAGATGCGGAAGAACAGTACTCCGATGTCACTGGCAGGGTGCACCAGTATCATAACTACATAGGCCAGCGTGGCAAAAAAGGCCATAAAGAGTGCTATTGCCCAGAATAACTGGTACACACGATGACGCCGTAGATACTGGCGCAATACTACTCCCGCAAAAAGCCCCGTCACAATCACATTGATGATCGGGAAGAGTAATAAAATATTGTTGTTCATCTTGTAATAACTCCTCTAAATAAACTGTTTTGAAGGTAAAATCTACAAAAAACTCTAGCCTTCCTGAGAAAAAGTATGAAAAACTCCATCTGTTTCTATGCGTTTATATAATAAGGCTTCTTTCATCAAAACGTCAATCTTTTCCCCTCATCCTTTTAGGTATGCGATTTACGTGCTTCTTGCGACAAACGTTTTATATAATGAGAGGGGTGGACATTTGACACCAACAGCGATACGTAGTATTTTCTACCAACAATAGCGTTCAAAAGAGGTCTTAATGATAAGAAGTGTATAAAAGAAAGTAGAACAAAAGTCAAGAAAGGAGTCGCCTGCGGGCGGCGGCGTTTCCTCCCACGCCGCGACGTATCATGAAAATCCTCGTACTGAATGCTGGCTCAAGTAGCCAGAAGAGCCGCCTCTATGAACTGGGAGACGGCCTCCCCGACCAGCCCCAGGCGTCTCTTTGGGAGGCCGATGCAGACTGGTCCGAGCATCAAGATGAAACATACTGCAAGATCACCACCTCTACTGGCCAGAACCTTGAAGAGAAACTGCCCACAACTTCGCGCCATGAAGTGGTCGCGTTCCTTCTCAAAACCCTCTGGAGCGGCAAAACGCAGGTCATTGCCCACGCGTCCGAGATCGCTATAGTCGGCCATCGCGTCGTGCACGGTGGACAGGAATATCGCGAGAGTACTTTGATCACACCCGCTGTGAAGGATGCTATCAAGCGCCTATCCTCGTTTGCCCCCTTGCATAATCCCCTGAACCTGGAGGGTATCGAAGCGATTGAGCGTATCTTACCGCACGTGCCGCAGGTGGCGGTCTTTGACACCGCCTTTCACCGCCACCTTCCCCTGGAAGCGATCGTCTACCCGGGACCGTATGAATGGTTCGAGCAGGGCATCTTGCGCTATGGCTTCCATGGCATCAGCCATCAATACTGCGCCCACCGTGCCGCCCAGATACTGGGGCGCGACCTGCTATCCTTGCGCCTGGTAACCTGCCACATCGGCAATGGTTGCTCATTAGCCGCCATTCAAAGTGGTCATAGTATCGATACTACCATGGGTTTTACCCCACTCGAAGGTTTGATGATGGGCAGTCGCTCCGGCTCGGTCGATCCCGGTATCTTCATTTACCTGCTGCGACAAAGAGGGTACTCCGCCGACCAGCTTGATACCATCCTCAATAAACAATCCGGCCTGCAAGGAATTTCTAGCATTTCAGGCGATATGCGGACAATTCATGCCGCCATCGAACAGGGCAATGACAGGGCGAAACTTGCCCTCGCTATCTACGTCCATCGCCTGCGCTCTTGTATCGGGTCAATGATAGCGTCGCTGGGTGGGCTGGATGCCCTCGTTTTTGCCGGTGGGGTTGGTGAAAACGACGCCAGCGTACGAGCAGAAGTCTGTGAAGCCTTTGCTTTTCTCGGCCTCCACCTGGACGCACAAAAAAATGCCCAATCCCCCGCCGACCAGGATATCGCCACTGCCGATTCTGCCATACGCGCACTCATTGTCCATACACAGGAAGACTGGTCAATTGCGCAAGAGTGTTGGAGAATTGCCAATACATTTCATGGCTGACTCGCACAAGCAAGGGAGAGGCAGTGAGTAGCGCTCAGCATGACAATGTGTATGGATTACCATCATCATCACCCCGTTATTGCAGCCACATCGTAGCTCTGCTGAGTTTGCTGAAGCAGCTTGCTGAGAGCGATAAGCCGACTTGGAAGGGATACGATGTGGCGTGGACAACGAGGTGATGATGTCGGTAATCCATACACAATGCTGTCGTGCTGCCGCTGCTCCCCCGGTTGTCACCCTGAGCGCAGCGAAGGGTCTGTCTCGCGTGGCGCACGAGATGCTTCGCTGCGCTTAGCACGACAGGACAGCGCTCAGCATGACCATTCCAGTAGGACCGTGCTGCCGCGCTCTCGCATCGCCCTAGCACCCTGAGGCGGAAACATGTCCATGATAATCGCTGCTGGGGTACGCCCAACTTGGCTGGTGCTTCTCAGGGGGGTATTCAGCCTCAATGGACTAGCAACAATGGCCCCTGGCACTGGTATAAGAAAGACATCGGGATGGTTCCAGGATGTGCTTGAAATCACACTTGCTTTACATTCGTCTCAATGCCCAGCGTCTCGTAAGAAAGACTCCTATGATGCCGAGAATCAGGAGAGTAAATCCAACTCCTTGCCGCACCAGCGGCTCATTCAAGTCGATAATTGGTGGCGCAGGTGGAGCTCGATTAGATAGATGGTCATTGGGGAGCAATTTATTTGGCTCCGTCTTCGCAGCTGGTGTTCTACCAGGTGCTGGTGTATGAACGGGTGTGGCCGCATTGCCATTTGCTGCCTGGTGGGGACTGAGTGTAGAGGCACTTTGAGTTGCCGACTCATTCGGGCTTCCAGCGCTTGGGACAGTCGAACTTGTCGCGGTTGACATTCCTCCCCCGCCATGTATTAACAAGGGCAGAACGCCTGACAGCAAGAAGATAAAGCCGATCACCGCGGCGATAACGCTCATTGCGCGCAGAGAACGCTGGACATAATAGGGCCATCTGCGTCGTGAGTCTGTTTCTCTCTGGCGTACCGCTGGTTCTTGTAGATAGGTGACACCTGTCGGCAGCGCGAATGAACGGGGTACTGACGGCTGTGGCATAGATCGCAGCAAAGCCACCGTCTGTCGCAGACTCGCCAATGCGCCTTGACACTGCTGGCAGCTTTCAATGTGTGCATTACATACAGCCTGCTCTGCTGGCGAGAGCTGCCTGTCCAGGAGCGCTGAGAGCTGTTCAGTTGTCAGATGCTGATCTCTATCTGTATTGACCACGCCGGTACTCCATGTAGGTTTTACTCTTTATTAGTAGGTAGACGATAATTGCGCGGCAAAAGTTCCCTGTACTGTTCCAGGTAGTGGCGCAGCCGCGCTCGCCCACGCGCGATGCGTGATCGCACCGTTCCCATGTTGGACTGGGTTGTAATCGAAATTTCTTCATATGATAGCCCCTCGATATCGCATAAAACCACGGCCACGCGTTGATCAAGGGGTAGTACCTGCAGACCACGTTGAATCAATTCCTGCAATTCCTGACTGAGTACATATTCCTCGGGGTTTGCTTCTTGCCCGCTCTCCACCAGGGCGCTTAAATCGCTAGCGGCATGCGGTTCTTCTTCATCAGTGAGCATATCTAGCGATTCTACGACATGTCGCTGAGTGCGACGCCAGTGATCACAGGCCAAATTTGAGGCAATGCGCAGGAGCCAGGCGCGAAATGAGGAGCCACCGCGGAAGGATTGAATAGCACGAAAAGCGGCGATAAATGTGTCCTGTGTGACATCGGCGGCAATTTCGGCGTTCCCGATCATGCGGTAAACAACGCCATAGGTTGTTTGCTGGTAGTGCAGGATCAACTCATTGAATGCGTTGACATCTCCACGCTGGCTGCGGGCGATAAGTTGTTCCTCATCGTCTCGCATCTGCTTTGCCATTGTAGCGCCTCACTTTTGTCTTTTTTGTTTGCGCTAGTGTAACATATTTTCATGTTGGAGACTATGCTCTTGTTCGCACCTCGCGTTGACAACACCAAATATACGAGATTATAATTACTTTACACAAGCTAAATAGTTTGTTGTGTTGAAAGTTCACTGCTTCATCGTGCAAGCAGCAGATGCTCGCCTACCGGGTACCAGTTGCATTCACGGAACCGAAGCCCGCTCCCCGCTGGAGGAAGCTCAATATGTCCACTACAGATGGCCTTGAAGATATTGTCGCAACCCATTCACGAATTTGTGACCTCGATGGCAAACTTGGGAAACTTACCTACTTTGGTGTCGATATCCATGACCTCGCGCGTTACTCTACATTCGAAGAGACCGCCTATCTGCTCTGGCACGGCGTCTTGCCAACCAGAACCCAACTTGAAGAAGTGAGCGCTTTATTGCAGGCCAATCGCGAATTGCCTGGCCGCGTGATCGAGATAATGTACCTTCTGCCCAGAACGACTCCTGCAATGGACGTATTACGCACCATCGTTTCTACTCTTTCTTCCTTTGATCCCAATCCTGATGATAAGTCTGCCGAGGCAAATTATCGCCGCGCCATACGGCTCACCGCCGTTCTAGGGACGATTGTGACCACCTGGGAACACATCCGCAATGGCAGAAAGCCAGTCGCCCCTTTGCGCGATCACAACACTGCAACCAACTTTCTTTATATGCTCAAGGGTGAAATGCCCGATGAATACACTGCACACGTCTTTGACGTGGCTCTGGTCCTGCACGCCGATCATGAGTTGAACGCATCTACTTTTGCCGCTCGTGTAACGGCTGGCACTCTTGCTGACATGTATGCCTCTATCACCTCGGCCATCGGCGCCCTTTCTGGCCCGCTGCACGGTGGCGCCAACGAACAGGTAATGCGCATGCTCCTGCGCATTGGCGAGGTGAGTAATGCCGAACCATATATTCGCGATGCGGTCGAGCGCAAAGAGCGTATCATGGGCTTTGGGCACCGCGTGTACAAAACGGAAGACCCGCGCGCTACCCATTTACGGGAGATGTCCAAAGAAATGGGGATACACAACGGTGATAGCCGCTGGTACGAGATGTCGCGTATCATTGAGGACTATATCAAAGAACATAAGGGCCTTTATTGCAATGTCGATTTCTATTCCGCCTCCGTTTACTACATGATGGGTATTCCCATCGACCTGGATACGCCCGTTTTTGCTCGTAGCCGCATTGCTGGCTATACGGCCCACGTCCTCGAACAGTACTCTAATAACCGCCTGATTCGCCCCCGCGCCGAGTACGTCGGCCCAAAGGTGACTGAATACATACCCATTGAACAACGGGGATAGCACGAGATCAAATGCTATATCCCTGTCATGTATTGCTTTTGGTGTTCTACCTGAACACCAAAGGCGCGGCTACGGGCGGCAGGTCTTAGCAATGAATTATCAGGCAACCACAAAATCGCTGCTCACCGCCGATCGTCCATAGTAGGGGCGAACCCTTGTGGTCGCCCGGTCCTGAAAGCTCGCCCGGTCCTGACAATAAATTCACAACAACTTCCTGATATCCTTCTGGATTTCTCCATAGCTCTGATATCGTTCCCGGTTGTCTTCCATCAAAGCGCGGCTCAGTATAGTCTCGAGCGCAAAAGAAATGTTTGGGTTTAGCATCCGCACAGGAGGGAACGCGGGATAGTGCGGCGGGGCGTAGTTTGTCAGTGCGTAATGCATACACGCGGCCAGTGAATAGATACATGTGCGCTGGTCGAAGTGCTTATCCTGTACGGGTAAATAGGGCGAGATCGCCAGTTTCCGCGTCGTACGATGTGGGCTTCTATTTTGCTCTGCTTCACGCGACGAGGGCGGGGCAGAGACCTGGAAGCCCGTCAATATGGGTCGTCCCCGCGTCCTCTCGATAATAATGTTGCTGGGAGAGATATCGTAGTGGCGCAAAGGTGGCCGTTGTTGCTCCAGGGCCATCAACGCATTCAGCAGCGAATTCATATATCCTATCACTTCGCGCTCTGGTAGCGGCCTGAGCAATTTTTGCATATGTTCTTCCAGGCTTTCCCCGTCAACATAGTTCAGCACGAGATAGTAATGCTTTCCCTCGACAAAGCGATCAAGCACGCGTGGCAGTAATGGGTGGCTTAGGCGCGTCAGAGGCTCGGTGGCCTTCTCGTAGTAGACCAGTTCTTTGGCACGTCGGGCTAACGGCAGATCGGTGCACTCCCAGCGTTTCAATACAACCTGCATATCATTGGCCTGCGTGTCGAAGGCCACAGCAACCGTCAGCTTCGTCTCTGCGTTGCTCTTCAATACTCGCTTGATAACATAACGTCCCAGCCATACGCTGACCCCCGATAGCGGGCTATTGAGCACGCTGCTAGGTGGTATGATCAATCGGCCACAGTGAGGGCAACAGCGTTGCCCAAAACGCACAGAGGTATCACAGTAGGGGCAGTGCCGGTTATCTCGCTCAGCGCCACAGGCGCTGCAGCGCTGTGCGCCAGTACGATTCTGGTGCTTACAGAGCTGGCAGACATAACGCTGTTGGGCTGTCTGTACTGCCTCGCTGTATTTTTGCGCGAATTCCAGGATGTTGGAGTAACGCTGGCGATAATCCTTTGCCAGTGCCCGTAGTATCACCGCCGCCACTTCAACCGGAATGCGCCTGTTCCACTGCTGTGGAGAGGCCGGTTGCTCGTTGAAATGTGCGTTCCACATCTCCTCGATGCGTGTATACTTAAAAGGGGTACGCCCGCTGAGCAGTTCGTAGCAGCAAACGGCCAGCGCATATTGGTCCGAATCACGGCGCGGGTTGCCTCGCCATTGTTCAGGAGGCATATAGGCCGCTGTCCCGGTCGCTTCACCCAGAGAGGCGTGTGTCTGCATCCCAAGGTAAAAGGTCGTACCAAAATCCGAGAGCAGGAGTTGTCCGTTGCGTCCAATCAGCAGGTTGCCCGGCTTAACATCCTGGTGAATCAACCCGTTTTGATGCACAAAGCTCAGCGCCTCCGCTGCCTGCCGCATATAGGGGACCAGCTCCTCCGCAAAGGCGGCTCGTCTACTGCCGTCGGCCCTGCGAAAGAGATCATAGATAGTCTGGGGCGCATATTCCATCACCAGATAGGGGCGTTCGTCTTCTAACTTCCCGAAATTATAGACCGGCAAAATATTGGGGTGTTGCAGGTCGGCTATGCGCCGCGCCTCGTCAAAAAAGCTTCCCAGCGCCTTCTCATTGATCTGGTCAAGGCGCAGTACCTTGAGCGCCATGATACGGCTGAGCGGTGCCGGTTCGCGTACCTTGTAGACATGGCCATAGCTGCCCGCGCCAATGAAAGAGACGACTTCGTAGCCGCCAATATGCGCTCCCTGTACGAGAAAATCACAGCGAGAGCAGGCGACCGCATTGGCGAGGTTCTCATGCCCTCCACCTGGACGTGTATTCAAACAACGGGCCAACTATTCTACCTCTATAACAAATCGTAGGAATCCGATTTAGACTTTTCACAAAATCATCTGGCCAACCGTCGGGGCCGATTTATCGGCCCTTTCTTGTCACCCTGAGCGCAGCGAAGGGTCTGTCTGCATGGGCGTCGAGATGCTTCGCGGAGTTTACACTGAGCGTAGCGAATGTGCTCAGCATGACCGTGCTGTCACCCATACGGATGCCTGGACCAATTTGTTCATTTGCATTATCGCGCCCACCGCCGATTTATCGGCCCTCGCTGCATTTTCCGCTCTCCAGATGAATCAGTGAAACAGCATTATCGCGTCCCAGGCTCGATCATATATTTGTCTTATCTTTCCTCAGGAAGCGACGAGATATCCAGGCATCCAGCATTCCGCGCAACGCGCCAACCAGGCTCATCACGATCACGATGATCAAAAGGGCCATCCACGTCTTGTTCAAATGAGTGTAGACGATGGAATGAGATGAAAAGACCATGTTCCATAAGACCGCCAGGAGAAACGCCCCACTGAACATCAGCAGCCCGGCGATAGCGCTGCTGCGCGATAGCGTGGCAAAACTCATTTTCGTGGAGAGCCAGACCGCCATCATAGCTCCCGGCGTAGGGATACCGATGGCGATTACGAACAACACACCGAGTACATCCAGCCAGGGGAGGCTATTGGACGGATAGACAAAAAAGGCCGGTAAGGCAAAAATCATCATAATTGTCAGCGGTAAGAGCCCCGTCAGGGCGCCCGCAAACGCTGGACGCCAGAGTACTGGGGCCACCTCCACCTGCTCTTTGTCGGCGTCTACCTTGCCAAGCTGGCGTAGAAGATAGAGGTTGCTCACCAGTAGTACAAGATAAGCAGGAAGATGAGACGAATTTGAAGGTGCTCCATAACTGATAAAGACGCCGCTGAGTATGGGCGTGATAATAGCAATTGTGAGAGCGCGAATGACGAACTTGCGAACAGCACGGTTGCGCACTACCCCTGTAAAACCAATTGCCGCTAAGATCAAGACATTGAGGCCACAGCCTAACAGTACCCCAAACATGGCGACTACTTCAGTGCCATCTTTCGTCGGAGCATCGACAAGGATGAAAACGAGAAGTTGTGTAAGCAACGTAATCAATAACGTGAAGTAATAGAATAAGCGCTTCCCTTCGCGGTACTTTTTTACATCCGCGCTGACCACGCCCCCGTTGAGCCGCGAATTATCTTGCTGGCTGTACGGGTAGGAGGGAGCTGCATAACCACCAGGGCCTGGAGCAAGTACACCTACACCTGCTGGACTTTGCGCTTGTTGTGCCTGCATCTGCGAGGGCCATTGCCATTGACCCGGCTGTGGTTGCCGGGCTCCATATGTGCCCCAGAGTGGGACAGGTATGCCTGGTTGCGTCGGTGGTATGATGCGCCCGGCGCTGGGAGCAAGTACGCTGGCAACCACTGGTGAGGACGTACCCCAGGCACGCTCGGCTACTGTGAGGTCGCTATTATTGCCATCGCCGCTGAGACGCAGCACGGACCCGGAATCTATCGCGGTTTGCAGAGCATCCGCCAGTGCAGACGCGCTCTGGTAGCGGTCCGCTGGATTCTTCGCCAGCGCTTTCATCACAACCGTTTCCACTGCGGCAGAGAGGTCAGGGCGGCTGTCTCTAATAGAAGGCAACGGATCGTGCAATTTCTTGGCCATGACTGCAAATGGATTAGGCCCTGTATAAGGTGCACTCCCCGTCAGTAATTCAAAAAGTATAGCCCCGAGTGAGTAAATATCTGAGCGAAAGTCGATTTCATTGGTGCTGATTTGTTCAGGTGAAGCGTATTCTGCCGTTCCCAGGAAGCTGCCAACACTGGTCAGTGAGGGCATAGCTTTCAAACGTACTATGCCGAAGTCCCCTAGCATCAGCCGGCCATCCTGGTGAAAAAGCAGATTGCCGGGTTTGATGTCGCGGTGGACCACGCCCAGACTGTGAGCATAATCGAGCGCATCGGCGACCTGGCTGATATAACTGGCAACCAGCTTGAGTTCAATGTGCGAACCGGAGCGATTCATCTCGTCGATGCGTTCGCGCAGCGTGCCACCACGGATAAACGGCATCACCAGGTATGCCAGGCGCTCCTGCTCTACCACCGCCTCGTCATACTCGTAGATAGGCAAGATGTTCTTGTGCTCTAGCTTCGCGATGGTGTCAGCTTCACGGCGGAATCGTTCCAGGAAGACTTCCTTCTGTTCGACTTCTGTTCTGTTAGAGGGGATGAGCACTTTCACTGCCACCGTGCGCACCGGTCGAGATTGTTGGGCAAGATAAACGGCCCCCATGCCGCCGTGACCAATAACGTGCTCGAGGGTACACGTACCAAGCGTGACACCTATTAGCTCTTTGATATCCATAAAGTTATCAGTCCATCAAACTTGTTTTACGCTTAAATATTTTCATATATGGCTAGTTCCACAAATCACCCTGCGAAGCCTCACGCACAACTCGTTTCTTCGGTATTGTACGCTTTTCTCGCCCTGCTTTCCTGCCCGGTACAGTATAGGTCTGCTCCTCATTATCAGCCACAGCAGTTTGCTCGGCACCGTCATTGGTCATCGCCACAATCGCTTCAAAAATGGAGCTGCGGTGCACACTCACCTCTGGCCAGAGGCCGAGCATTGCTTCAATGGTTGCATCCTCGCACTCAGCCAGCACAGGCAAGCGCGCTCTTGCTTCATGCAGGACGACCGCGAGCGGTGACGCACCAAGAGTCTCTATCAATACTACGAACGAAGTTCTCAGTTGTTCCATCCAATCTACCCGATAGAGTCCTAGTCCCGCTGCAAAGGCCACGTCCCCTCCAACAACCCGTTCCACTGCCAGTTGCAGCTCTGAACGGCGGTAAACATGTAAGAGTTCATAGCATGCACGCTCGGTTAAGAATCCTTCTTGCTGCACGCGCGAGCGCACTGCCGTGATATCAATTGCAGCCAGCCGTTCGGCGACGTCATCGTAACGATTGCGCACGAGATGTAACAGTTCGGTAGCCGACAATTGATCGCTATACCAGGCGATAGGAAAAACAGAAACCAGGCTGGCAAATGCCTCTCGCGCCTCTTCGGGAATGGCCAGCACGATGTCCCCACGTCCCTGTAGCTGTTGCAGTTTTTGCACCTTGCGCTCGCGATAGGACGGCGTCCAAAAACCCAGTATCTCAACATATATCCGTCTCTGGTCGCGTGTGAGCGCGAAGTCCGGAATAAAGATACTCTGCTCGAACATGAGAGGCTCTGGTTCGCGTATAAGCTGCCAACCGTCTACCGCGTGGCTGCTCTCCAAAGCCGCGAATGCCTCCGCAAAGGATTGTTCAATGCTGCTATCGAAGACGGACGGCGTATGAATTGGAGCCTGTTGGGCAACACCTGCGGAAGCACCTCCTGTGCTTTGCGCGAGAGATGCCTCCCCAGCCGGTAGCAAGGAGAGTAGGGTGTTATCCATGGCAAAACGGTAAGAGCGTTGCAAGAAATGCACGCTCGCCTCCGCCTTTACAATGGCACTGCTAAGAGCGCTGGCAGAAGTCGGGCTATTGTTCCGCTTATGTTGTCCATGCGTTCGGCTGATATGTTGCCGTTGTGAGATGCCATAACCCAGGAGTAACCGGCAGAGCCTGGCTAAACGCGCGCCATATTGTTGAGGCGCCCCGGTCATTTCCTGCGGACCATAGAGCGTGAGATGCAATAATGGTGCCGTGTGAGAGGAGGACGAATCGTAGGTGAGATCGTAGTAGACGCCAAGCAGGCGTGCCAGGTAACAGAGACGTTTGATGACCGCGCCAATACCGCTGCCAATCTGCCGCGCTTCGCTGGCTGCCTGCTCAAAGGCGTGACAATCGATGACGAACCGCACACTTGAGGCATTGAAGAGCGCCGACTCAAAAGCCCACTGGTTATATAGCGTTGCAACATCCTGTGCACCAGGCGGTTGAAGCGAATCGCGCCCAAGTAACGCTTCATCGTCGCTATCTAGTCTCAGCAAGTACTCCAGGTCAGGTGCGCTAAGTTGGTAAGAGGCTGCGAATGCCTGCAGGGCCGCTGGACGTACCCGCGCATCCAGAAAGCCCTGGTGATGTTCGTTGACGTAATTGAAGAGCGCAAGCCGGAGATACACGGGAGAAGTAATGCCGGCCTTCTCAAGCAGCAAGTGAGACTCACTGCCGATCTGCTGTAGCGCGTCTGACCAGCTGCGCTGCCGCCACTGATACCAGTTGCTTAGCGCGCATATGAGGCAGTGCGCCAGGCGATAATCTCCTACGCACGCGCGTGCATCGTCCATCGAGAACCGCATCCGTGATTGCCCTATCAGTTGCTCATGGTAGGCAATCAGTCGCTCTATCTCGCTGCGCAACTCTCCTGGACGAAGAAAATGCAACCCTACATAGAGTTCACCTTCACGCCGGTATACCTGTTTTTTTACATCTTGCAGACCGAAGCGCACCTGTTCCTCCTGGGTATGTTTCGAGTTGTCTTATTATAGCTGAAAAAGGGGTATCCTGGTACCCCATACCCTACAATTTCTGGGTGAAAACATAGGAAAAAAGTCTCACACACTTGAACATATGTCTAAAATCGTGTATGGTAACAATGGGATCGTTTAGATATCTGCCGCATCCGGGGAATGATAAAGGCAGTAGATTTTGTTTCCATTAAAGGAAAATAATAATGAGCACAACCCCACGACGCATGGGAAAATACGAGTTGCGGAATCTGCTCGGACATGGGAGCGCAGGTGAGGTTTGGAAGGGCCTCGATGCACAAACTCGGCAAGATGTTGCCGTGAAATTGCTCCATCCCGACCTGCTACAAAATGACCCCAATTTCATTACACTCTTCATGAAAGAATGGCAGGCCATAACAGCTCTGCATCATCCCAACATTGTTCATGTACGTGAAGTCGCTGTTTCTCGCCCATCAGAAGCCACAAATGAAACCACACCCTACATCGTCATGGATTATATTGAGGGGCAAACAACCCTCGCCACGGTCATTCAGCGTACCTCGCGCGTAGGGACTTTTCCCCCTATCTCGGATATTGTCTATCTCTTTACCTGTATTGGAGCGGCTGTTGATTACGCCCATGAACAACATATCGTTCATAACAATATCAAACCATCGAATATTCTACTCGACATAAACAATACCGCGCATTCTAAGGACGGTGAACCAATGCTCACCGATTTTGGTATCGCGCATCTCCCTGGCAACCAGAATAATGTCTCAACTCTCTATATTTCTCCCGAGCAAGTGAAAGGAGAGAAGCCAAATCCGCGCAGCGATATTTATGCACTGGGCGTGATTCTCTATGAAATATGCACCGGCGTGCTGCCTTTTCATGGTGAAAGCAACATGGCCATTATGATGCATCACCTCAATACCTTACCGACTTCTCCCATGCTCATTAACCCTAATATTCCCCTTGCGCTCTCTGAGGTCATCCTGCGTACCTTGGCGAAAGACCCGAAGACGCGCTTTGCTACAGCATCATTGCTGGCAAGAGCCTTTGCCGAGGCTTGTTCAGTAGAGCAATTACCTCAGATGGCCTTGAATAAAAACCAGGCTTCGCACGAAGGACCGTTTTTCTATACAACCAGCGGGGCTTTACGCGTTCCCGCCACGCAGGGTCCTGCAACTCCCAGGCAGCCTACCAATGGTATACCATCGATTCTAGGCGTATCGCAGCCTTTGCCCAATATCTCTTCTAAACTCCCTGCAATCCTGGGACAGCAAAGCCTGGCGAAGCCCTCGATCGGAGAAAATACCCGTCCCACGCCGATTCCCCCGCAGGATTTGCCCAGGCGCCTGGACCCAAAGACACCTTCAACGGTGGGAGGAAATACCGCCGCGCATCGTTCTGCTTTCCCTCCGTCGCAGGCCATTGTTGAGTTCGCTGCACCAACGGCACCAACAACCACAATGAAATTTCCTTCTACCTCCGTGGTCACATCGGCATGGCAGGGCAAGGAAAGCAGTGATTTGAAAATTCGCTCGAGAAATTTCTTATCGCCGGTTGTATTGGCAATTATCGGTTCGCTCCTGCTCCTGTTGGTCGTCGGGTCTCTCGGTGCCAGCCTCTTCTTCCGTTCTGCATCGACAGTGCCTTCGCCTGATGCTCCCATCGGGCATGTCTTCTTCCAGGATGATGCACTTGGACAGAACGACATGTTACGCATAGAGTTGCAAAATATTCCGAATCCTCCGCAGGACAAGCGCTATGTTGCCTGGTTGCGGAACATTACTGGCGTGGCTATCCCATTGGGACCGCTCACTGTACACAATGGCGCTGCCTCCTTGCTTTATGCAGGGAATGCTCAACACAGCAATCTATTGGCGCAAATGCAGACCGTCTTTGTGACCGTGGAAAACGCCGGGAACGAGACGCCTGCTGCCCCTACCCTCAAAGCGAAAGTCTACCAGGCCACTTTTCCTGCCGCTTCCTTCCAATATATCCAGTATGTACTCTACAGAATGCCGGGCTATCCTGCTGATTCAAGCCTCATCTCTGGACTTTTCGAGACTATTAAAAGCACAAATGATAAGGCTGTCAGTATAGTGGACAGCGTACAGGTAACCGGTGACCACGCGCTGGCTCAACGACAGGCAATTCGTATCATCAATTTGCTCGATGGCACTCAATTTGCGAAAAGTAGCGGCGATTTACCCGCAGCTCTTCATAATCTACTCCTGGTGCCTGTCGGTCTGCTCTCATCGCCAACTCAGCCAGGATACATTGACGCCTTAACCGGCGAGGTGAACAAGATTCTCCAGTCGGCGGGGAACAATGCTGAACTGCGCCAACATGCTCAGAACGTGATCAATGCGTTAACGGACTTGAAGGATTGGGTACAGAAAATGCGCACATACGATGCACAAATCCTCAATGCCGCCAATATTGCTGATCCCGCCGTTGTTAAACTGGCGTTGCAGCTGAAACAGCTCGCGCAAGATGCCTATATAGGTCGCACAATCCCACCCAATGAGGGTCCGAGCACAGCCCCTGGCTCAGCAGGAGCCTACCAGGCCTATGTTGAATGCCAGTACATGGCCGCCCTTGATATCAAAAGAGTGTAGATATGAAAGAAACCTGCTACTATATTGTAAGGGAGGCGTTTCATCGACAGAACGAACGGAACCGAAAAACATGGCCACCATCACCCTCCTAGGCACCGGCACCTGCCAGATCGAAACCGAACGTCGCGCATCCAGCGTCCTGCTCGACCTCGACGACATCTATATCCTCTTTGATTGTGGGCATGGCGTCGTACAGCGACTGCTGGAGGCAGGCGTACAGCATAACCAGTTGCAACACATCGTCCTATCCCATTTTCACCCCGACCACATCTCGGACCTCATCCCCTTTCTCCAGGCTGGAGCATGGTCGCAGCGGGACCCGCGCACAACCGACATCCACATTTACGGGCCGCCGGGGGTGCAACAAATCATCGATGGCCTATTGCAGCTTTTTGGTCCCCGCGCCCTGCAACAGCCTACATACAACATCATTGTCCATGAAATCACGCGGCAGCACTTTGAGATTGGCACCCATCGTTTCGATTTCATCAGCCTGCCCCCCGCAGGCAATCATGGGCTGCGCTTTTCCTGGAACGAGAGGCGCTATGCCATCACCGGTGACTCCCACTTTCACGACGCGGAAATAGACTTCCTGCGTGATGTTGAGCTCGCTATCATCGATTCGGGCCATCTTGAAGACACGGAGATCGTGCAACTTGCGATCTCCTCTCAGGCAAAGACAATTGTGTGCTCGCACCTCTATAGAGAAATCGATGCGCGGCACCTACAGTCCCTGACCACCAGTTCGGGCTACCAGGGCACCATCCTGGTAGGGCGAGACCTGCTGTCTTTTGTGCTCTAATTATTCCCGAAAATTGCTAAATATTGCCATCAATTTGAAATTAATCACCAAAACTATTGCAAATTTTATTTTGATATGCTAATATTACCACGTGGTTAATAAGAAATGCCAAATCAAAAAAAGATATTAACAGGCAAACAGAGAGGTATCGCTGTTGGATACCTCCACAAAGGAGTACATGCATGCATCCATTGATCACAAGAGACCCGGTGAGTGGCGGTGAACTGATCGTAACGCGCCTCGAATGCCCTGATAGCGGCATCGTTATCGAGGGGCAATTTAGCCTGGGCTGGATAGGCCGCCTCACTCGCGAACAACTTGAATTTGTCGAGATGCTGGTCAAGTTTCGCGGCAACATCCAGAAATTAGCCGCGGAGCTAGACGTCGCCTACAATACCGCGCGCAGCCGGCTGGACGAAATTGTGACCGCCCTTGGTGGCTCGCCTGAAAACGATGGACGTGCTGATCGTCGCGCCATTCTCGACCGCCTCGCCGCCAAAGAGATCAGCGTAGAAGATGCCATGCGCTTGATGAAGGGATAGACCCATGGCAGCCTCAACTGATGAGCGTATTCGTATCCTGCGCCTGGTCGAGTCCGGCAATGTGACCGCTGAAGAAGCCGCGCGGCTGTTGGACTCACTGCAGGTAAAGCAGGAACATACTAACGAGCGTAAGCGCAATCGCATAGTACGGGTGCGTGTGACGAACCTGGCGAACAATCGTCAGAAAGCGAACGTGACCGTTCCCGTCAGTCTTATTGATGTCGGTTTGCGCCTGGCAACACGCCTGGTACCGCAGATTCGCGGTAGCGCACTGGAAGACCTGCTGTATGCCATCGAAAATGGCACTACCGGTCGACTACTTGATCTACAAGACCTGGAAGAAGGCGAGCGCATAGAAATATACGCCGAGTAAGAGTAATACCACGGAGTGGCTCCCACCGCCGCTTCACAACCGTGAAACGGAAACCGTGCATAGTAGGGGCGACCCTGGTGGTCGCCCAGGGACCCAACCGGTCACCCATAAGGAGGATTCAATGGCCCAACAAACATTTGCGGTTGGCGCGGCACCTCGGGTAGTCATCACACGGGTTGATGGCGACTTGAGCGTGCGTACCTGGAGAGAGCAGGCAATCAGTGTTGAGACTAAGAGCAATGGGATAGTAGGCGGTATCCATCAAGAGGGAAACACGCTCACCATTGTCGACTGTGATAGTGATATCGAAATACTGGTACCTGAAGATACCAGCTTCAAATCGGCAAACATAAATGGTGATGTCCTGGTTGATGGTGTGCGGCGCGTCGAATTAGAGAACATCTCTGGCGATGCCACCATCAAAAACATCTCTGGCGAAGCCGGGTTGGAGAATATTGGAGAAGCCGTAGATTTAACGAACCTTGGCGGCGATCTCAGCGTTTCAAATACCTCCATCTTGCGCGTGCGACATAGCGTCGGAGGCGATGCCGCCCTCAAGGACGTGGCGGTTATAGAGATCGAGACCGTCGGTTCCGACCTGGCAGTGGTGCGAGCAGAAACCGTCATGATCAGCACCGTTGGTGGTGATTTAAGCGCGGAAGAAGTGTCGTCTGCCTTACGCTGCGGTGTTGTCGGTGGCGACTGCTCAGTCACAGGTGGCGCACGTACAGGTATCACTGTCGGCAATATAGGTGGTGACCTGAGTATAAGCAGTGCTGCCTATGTGCAAATCGGCAATGTGGGCGGCGACTGCTCCTTACGTGATGCACAGGGTGATGTCGAGCTAGGATATATCGGCGGCGATGTCAGCTTTAACGGCATCGGTGGCAATCTACAGATTGGCCACGTTGGCTCAGATGCAGCGTTGAAAGGCATACAATCAAGTATCGAGGTCGGCAGCATCGGCAGCGACCTCTCGTTGCAAGCCGCTTTTCCTGTCGATAGCCGCGCACGCTTAAATGTCGGCGGTGATGCCGTCATTGTTTTGCCGGACAATCCCAACCTGTCTATTCAAGCCAATGTCGGCGGCGATATCAGTGGCCGCTCAATTATTGCCAGCAGGAGTGGAAAAATGATCAGCCTGAACTATGGAGATGGCGCGGCCTACCTCGAATTGAATGTTGGCGGCGACCTGGCGCTTCGCGGAGGGAACGGTCCGCGTAGTTCAAGCAGCACCAGCGCATTCTGGGGATGGGAAGACTTTGGCCGCGAAATGTCTAGCTTTGGCCGCGAAATGAGTAAACTAGGCCAGGAACTGAGCCGAGAGATAGCAGCGGCTTTTAATGAAGCAAGCTGGTCACAGGGGGCCGATTTGGCCGATTCCATCGCGCGCAAAGCGGAAGAGCAGGCGCGCCGCGCCCAGCGCAAAGCCGAGGAGCAGGCGCGTCGTGCTAGTGAGCGGGAGGCACGTATCAACGTGCGTTTCAACGATCGTGAGTGGCGGCTCGACCCCGAGCGGCTGGAGCGCATCAAAGAGCAGGCGCGCAAAGCTGCCTCCGAAGGCATTGCAGGGGCCCTCGAAGCCGTAGAACGTGCTGTAAGCAATCTGGGCATACCGAAGACCCCAAAGACCCCGAAGACCCCAACGCCACCAAAACCGCCAAAACCACCACAGCAACCATCCGCGGTTCCGCCTGTGCCTCCACCGTCCCCAACAGCAGGTTTTCAGCCGGAAACGCATCCAGGCGAACAGGTGAATCAGGCGAAGCAGCCATCAGATTCTGGGAATGCGGACGCCAGCACACCCGGAGGCCCTGAGTACAACCTCGATCAGGAACGCGAAGCCATCCTGCGTATGATCGCCGAAGGCCGCGTCACTCCCGAAGAAGGCGACCTCTTGCTAGAAGCTCTCGGAAGCTAGCCTTCTCTTCAGTCGAAACTTGCTGCGCAGGGGACAGGGTGACCACCAATAATAGGGCTACGGCCCGTTCGTCCATAGTAGGGGCGACCCTTGTGGTCGCCCTGGTCGGGTGATGTGGTCGCCCTGGTCGGGTGATGTGGTCGCCCTGGTCGGGTGATGTGGTCGCCCTGGTCGGGTGATGTGGTCGCCCCTGCGCGGTTTATACTCTGGCGATAAAGGTCGCCCAGTCGCCGCTGATGGAATACTGTGAAGCCACCCAGATGTGATTGGTACTGAAACCATCATAGGAAGCTGCCTCAAAATCCCCCCAGCGAGTGTCAAAGGTCGCTGACGGTCCCTTGATGATAAAGCGGGCGTTCCCGATTGACCCAAGGGGATCAGACACTTTACGCGATACCACCATAATACTCGGATTGAGATTAGAGCTCATGGTATCGAAGACCATGACCATTCTACCGTTCTTATCCTGCATGAACGCTCCAAAGGAGGCCGCCTGGTCTCCCGCGAAGGAGATGTAGCCACTCTGGTAGAGACTCCCAATAACTTCTACTGGATTCCCCTGGAAATTGGCGACCTGGATTTGTCCCCACAAGATGCCCGGCACGGAACTTGGGAAGGCCACCCCGCCGTTGCTGACCTGTGTGTCAAGCGAGAAGGAAATCAACCCTTGTCCTCCACCGACGCTGTAGACAGGCGTTCCGGTGATGCGCGCATCGATGGTTTCCACGCATTGGATGCACCCCGGCTGGTCAGCGTTTGCAGGAACGATATAGGTTGGATTCGGCGTCTGCGAGAGGACCAGCGTGCCCCCGAGGGTCTGGGTCGCGGGGCTATAGGCCCACGCGACGAATCCCTTGCAGGTGGTGGAGAGGCAGTCATCGCCGAAAGGGTCGCCATTGCCGTTGAAGGAGTTCACCAGGTACTGGACACCCGGATCGTTCGCTGGTGTCGTCTCCGTTTCGACCGGTTGAACAGTATCCAGGACAACCATCCCATTGGGGCCAGTCACGCTGAGCCCGGTAAATGCGACGGGCGTGACGGGTTTGCCCGCTTCCATCTTTGCCTTATCCACGAACACGGCCTCGGCAAAGTCATAGTTCCCGGTAGTGAAGTCGAACATGTTGCCCGTGAAGGCGATGGTTGAGCCACTGAAGCCGAACTGAGTGTAGTCGGCACCTGCGTCAACTGTGCCACCAAGCGTCATGTCAAAGCTATAGACGTGCATCACGCCCGTCGTCGGATTGAGATTGGCAACCCAGTAAATCGATGTGTTCGGGCAGTTGACGCCGACGCCAAAGGCCGCTCCTTCGACCTGCAAGGTCGCCGTCCATAAGAGCCTGGTGTTGGGATCATAGAAGGCGCGTGGGTCGCTCAGGAACGGGCCGGCGGGGTCACACTTGTTCGGTAGAGGGGGAACGCCGTACCAGGTATTGTCTTCGATAGGACCAACAACCGCTTTCCCAACAGTATTGTAAATCGCATACGAGGTGTTCACGCCCTGCAGCACGTACTTCGGAGAGGTCGCCAGTGCCATATCAGGAGGCTGGCATCCGCCGAAATACGGGCAGATGGTAGCCGAATCGGCCATACCTTTGAAACGGTTGGATGCGGATGTTTTGCTGGCTGTCACCGCCAGTTCAGACCGGTTGACCGGCGCATTCTTGTTGTGGGATGCCGCGGCCTTGGCCTGAGCCAACTTTGGTGACGTCCGCAAGACCAGCTTATGCGGGTTGCTGACGAGCTTGGAGGACGCTGTTTCTTTCGGAAGGGTATAGATATTGGCGCTGTGAGTGGTGAATCTCGGAGACGCCCCCTTGGTAGCGCTCACTTTGTAACCGCCGCTCCCACTGTAGTTCCGGGCGCCAAGGGGTGAAGCGGCAAACGCGGGAACGACAGCAAAAATAGTCACCAGCAGGATTGCTAGAATGATCGTCGCCGGAATGGTGAATTTCGTTCGTTTTCTTATCACGGAGATCTCCTCATCTTTTCAGAGCTTTTGATTGAACATACTTCCGTTATGGGTCCTTTTCGGAACCCTCTCTATGGTGTCAAGGTCGTCTGTAACTTCTTGCACCTACCTCCTTTTCGTGTAATTGTGAGCGATGTGCCTACAAGCAGCAGGAGTATGCGCAGCAGCGAATCACAGGAAAGGTGGAGTGGCAGCGTAAGAGAAGAACTGGAAGCCAACGCCGCTCTGGCTGTCCAAAGATGTGCAGGGCGGCAAAGAACCCACTCAGCAATACTCCATGAACTGGCCATCCCCCCCGTTGAAGATCGGGAACCGCGCACATATTCCCCCAAGAATACACGTGGTACAGCGCAAATCGCGGGATCGGGATCAGGAACTATCCAGGCTGGGCACCGAAAATGAAAAACACAATCACTTGCCAATTATATAAACCATCGATACAAGAGTTTTGGGATGAAGATGAGGAACCACACCGAAAAGAAACGATCTCGCAGGTTGTTAACGAATTACTTTCGAGATCGCTGTAACAAGTCTATCAATCTCACCCTGCGTATTATAATGCGCCAGCCCAACCCGCAATAATCCCCCCTGTTCCTCCAATCCCAGCCGCTCTGTCACCGAAAGTGCATAGAAGTTACCATCCCACACATTGATATTCTCCCCGGCCAGCGCCTCCGCAATGGCGCGTGGAGTCCACCCCTCCAGCGTAAAAGAAAAAGTGGGCACGCGCTCCTGCAGTCTGTGCGGACTGGTGATACCACGAATCTGCAGGCCAGGAATCGAGCTAAAACCCTCAAGTAAAGAATGGTTCAGTTCCAGTTCATAGGTCTCGATAGCCGCCATCGCCTGTTTGAGGGCCAACCCCTGTCCGCTAAAAGAACCTTGATAGTTCGCCGCATATTCTGAGCCAAAAGTGTTGCCCACCCACTCAAAATACTCCATCGCGCCCAACGTGCCGGCAATGGCCTCAAAACTCTGCGTGCCCGTCTCGAACTTCTCAGGCGGCAGATTGCTGGCAGGGCGAACTTTATACGCCATCAGGCTGTCGAGCAGCTCGTACTTGCCATAGAGGATGCCCAGGTGAGGGCCAAAGAACTTGTAGGCCGAGCAGGCCAGGAAATCACAATCCAGCGCCTGCACATCAATTGGCCTGTGTGGAGCATACTGCACTGCATCTACAAAGCAGAGCGCTCCCACCTTATGTGCCAGTTCAACCGCCCTGCGTACATCATTGATCGTCCCCACGGCATTGGAGGCAGAGCCAACGGCCACTATTTTCGTGCGTTCCGTAATCTGCCGCTCCAGGTCTGCCATGTCAAGCGTGCAATCCTCCTCGTGGATATCGACCCAGCGCACCGTACAGCTTCGGTCTTCGGCTATCAACAGCCAGGGCGCGATGTTGCCGTCATGATCCAGCCGCGTCACCACAATCTCATCGCCCGGTCGCAAAGTGCGCGCCACGCTGCGACTGATAGAAAAGGTGAGGGTTGTCATATTCGGACCAAACACGATCTCCTCTGGACGAGCAGCGTTCAGAAAATTGGCTACAGCCTGGCGCGCCTCGGCCACCGTAGCATCGGACTCACGGCTGGTGCGAAACGCGCCGCCGTGGTTGGCGTTGGTACTGCGCAAATAGTGGTCGATGCGCTGTAACACTTCTCGTGCAACCTGTGTCCCACCAGGGTTATCAAAATAAATAGTATCCGCCGCCAGGGCAGGAAAATGTGCACGTATTTCGTCCAAATTGTAGGGACCCGATTTATCGCGTCCCGAGGCTCTCCCCAATGTATCACTCCTCCTTCAGGATGCAAGGACCCGATTTTGACTTTTAACAACATAATCCGGATGATGAAATCGGCCCCTCCACTGTCACCCTGAGCGCAGCGAAGGGTCTGTCGCGCTGGGCAGCGAGATGCTTCGCGAAGTTTACACTGAGCGTAGCGCATGTGCTCAGCATGACAGTGCTGCGACCCATACGGATTCCTGGATGAATTTGTTAAACAGCATTATCGGCCCTCGCTGGATTTTCCGCTCTCCAGATGAAAAAGTTACACAGCATTATTGCGTCCTGTGGCTCTTCCCATTGTATCACAGGCGTTTCTTTATTGGAGTTTTTCTTGGGGGTGGGGTGGAAGACATCAGATATGTTGCTGATACATAATCCATATGCGAAAATACAGCAGAACGACCGCAAAAAGAGGAGAAAAACCACGTGCAATCCACAAAAGATGTGGTCATTATCGGCGGAGGCATCATAGGTTGCGCCATCGCCTACTACCTGCGCAAATCAGGCGTAGAAGTCACGGTAGTCGAAAAAGGCGATATTGGCGCAGAGGCGTCCAGCGCAGCGGCGGGGCTGCTGGCCCCACTGGGATCACTCTCAGGGCCAGGACCCCTGGCCGATCTTCTGTTGGCAAGCTGGTCCATTTACCCCACGCTGGTGCCAGAACTGGAGCAGGCCAGCGGCGTACACCTCGCATATGAGCAAAGCGGTTCTCTCCGCGTCGCGCGCAATCCCAATAACATTGACAACCTGCACAAACGTATGAACGCCTGGCAGCCCCTGGGACTTAAGATGCAATGGTTAACAGGCGACGAAGCCCGGCAGCGCGAAGCGCTCTTAGCACCCGACATCAGCGCCGCAATCTACGCGCCGGAAGAAGCACAGGTCAAAGCCCCCCACGTCGTCAAAGCATTCGCGCGGGCCGCGACAAACCTCGGTGCAAAACTCTGCGCCTATCATAATGTTATAGGGATGGATTTCCACGGAAACAAGGTTACCAGGGTGTGCACAGACCATGGATTAGAAATAGCATGCGAGCACGTCATCGTAGCTACCGGAGCCTGGACGCGCGATTTGGAGAGGTTGCTCGATATTTCATTGCCCGTTGAGCCACAGCGCGGCCAGATACTCACTCTCAAGCAGCTCTCCTCTCCTCCTCCTCCGCTCAAACATATCATCTTTGGAGAAGCAATCTACCTGGCCCCCAAAAACAACGGAACAATTGTTGTCGGTGCCACCAAAGAAGAGGTTGGTTTTGAAAAGCACCTCACCGCCGGTGGCATAGGCTGGTTGCTCAGTACAGCCGTCCGACTGCTGCCTGGCCTCGAGAGGGCCGCTATAGACCAGATGTGGGCTGGCTTGCGCCCTAAAACGCCCGACAATCTGCCCATCCTGGGCAATGCACCTTCCTTAGAAAATGTCATCCTCGCCGTTGGTCATGGCAGTATCGGGATAATGTTAAGCGCCATTACCGGTAAGAGTATCACCGAACTGGTGACGACGGGACATGTGCCGGAAATTATTGCACCATTTTCGGTAGAGCGCTTCGAGAAAGCCTGAATGCTCTATTATATTTCCCTGGGCACATTATTCAACGAACATCCGGAATTCTACCGGCACTGTTTTGCTGCCTTTGCCAACAGCATGTATGTGTGTATACCGTGATCTTACCGTGATTTTTCTGGGAACCTTTGTGACGTATATGTGTGGCGTTTGTATAAAACTTGAATAAAAGAGACAATATCCCCCAGTAAGGGGAAAAACTATTTGGAGGTGCAGCAATGGACAAGAGAAACGAACTAATATTCATCCTCATTGCGGCTTTTTTTGTGCTGTTCAGTGCCACGGTCGATGTGAGAGTATCGTTCTGGCTGGCGTTCATCCTTCTGATCAGTTTGACTGTCTATACAAATCGCCAGGCAAAACAAAAACATTCGCATAAATGAAAAATCCTCGAACAGCATGGTGCGCGCTTGTTCATACATTATGGCTCCCCGTGCTGTTCCGACTCAGACACACTCGTTGTTTGATCCGTTGCGAGCAGTTGCTTGACAAGCTCGCGCGCCTTTTCAAGCGTAACGCCTGACTTGAGCAAGATCTGGCTGGCAAGTCCCGCTTCTTCACGCAACAGGCCCAGCAGCAGGTGCTCTGTTCCAATATAGTGATGACCGAGGGATCGCGCCTCCTGTACAGCCAGCTCGATACTCGCTTTGCCCTGCTGCGTCATCCCAAGCTGGCCATCACCGACTGGCTGCTCCCCCGCCGGCTGCAACGTTTCGATTTGCTCCCGCACGTCGCTCGGCTGCACCTGTAACCGGTTCAGCACTCTGGCTCCGACCCCCTCCCACTCGCTCATGATCGCCAGCAACACATGCTCTGTTCCAACACCATCATGATGGTATCGATATGCTTCCTCTTTCGCCAGCGACAATACTTTGCGGGCTCGCTCAGTGAATCTAGCAAACGGGTGATCTGGCCCTGGCGATATGCTCGCAACGACCCGTTGGCTCTCTACGAAGCTCTCGACACCCGCCGGGGTAAAGCGGTATTCACCAGCAATGCGATATCCGATCAATTCGCCTCGCGTGACCAGGCGCCTGACCGTCACCGGGTCGATCCGCAGCAATTCTGCGACCTCTTCTGTCGTCAGCAGACGTTCCATAAATACCTCCTCAATAATTGAAATGAGAGAGACAGATTTGAATATAGTATAGATTACTTTGAGAGAATTTGCAATCATCTGGAATATTTGGGGTGCGTGTACGATTTTTGCAGAGACCTGTAGCCAGGCGACGGCGACGGCTAGACTCGTAGGAGCCGATTTATCGCGCTCACCGCCGATTTATCGGCCCTCGGTGGCTATCCAGATGAAAGAGGGAAAAAGCATGATCGCGACCCACTGAGTGCAGACAGGCACCGTCGCCATCAAAAATCGTCAGCGCCAGGGAGTAGGTCATGGTCTTCAGCGAACCATCAACACATTGTTCAACAGCGCATGGACAGAGCCTTTGCCCATCTACTTATGGGCCATCGACCACACGCAAGGGATTATCGTTATTGACACTTGACGCCGTCGCAGGCGGAGGTTCTGCGCATCTTGCAAGATCATCAACCCCTATCCCTGGTCGCGCTTGGTGAACTGCTTGCCCGTGAGATCGGCAGCCCCAGGCGCCTGGTCAACGGGCTTGTCCAGGCAGGACTCGTCGAACGAACGCCCTCCTCCACAGATGGCCGCATGGTCACACTTGCACTCACGGAAAAGGGGCAGGAAATGGCTACTCAGGTGCATCATGTTGAGGAGGCGATATATCAATTCAGGGTGGGCATATTGGAAGGCCATCGGGAGAGGCGTTAGCCCGCCGCAAAGGTAAATCCCCTTGAATACTGTATGTACACCTCCTTATCCGCAAAAAGGTATTGTATGTCGTCAACGTGCAACGTTATTTCGTGAAATAGATCTTTACTCATCGTTTTACTCCCGAAAAATAATGGTCTATTCAAGAATCTCTGTCGATTGCAGTCGCTGCGGTCGCTCTAGGCCTTGTCATAAGTTGATATCATCAATTATAAGAGACCGAGAAGCCATATTATTCACCTGTGGTGAAGATTTTACCATGCATAACAGAAAACAACAAAATAATACGCAAAATGTGGCAACCCGAATCGTCCATAGTAGGGGCGATCCCTTGTGGTCGCCCGGCCTGGTGGTCGTCCGCTCTGGTGGTCGCCCGCTCTGGTGGTCGCCCGCTCTGGTGGTCGCTGGTCTGGTGGTCGCTGGTCTGGTGATCGCCCGGTGCCTGGTCGCCCAGTCCGGACATAAATCTAAAAAATGGGAAGAGAGAAAAATGAGTAAAAAACCCTACAATCCAGACACCTACAGAAGAAAGCCTCTGCGATTGCCCAAGCACGATTATACATGGACGGGAGCATATTATGTTACCATCAGGGCAGAGCAACATGAGCCCGTATTTGACATACCAGAACTGCGAACCATATTAGAAGAGACATGGCAAGCTCTGCCAGATCGATATCCTGGTGTAACGCTCGATGAATTTGTAATCATGCCCGATCATGTCCATTTCATCCTCTGGCTTGACGGAACCAGAGATAATGCCCCAACATTAGGGCAGGTAATAGGAGCATACAAATCAAAAACAACAGTAGTATGGTACAACCACCTCAAAGAAAAAAATCTAACATGGCCTGGACACGTCTGGCAACGGAACTACAACGATCGTGTAATACGCGATACCGCTGAATTGGAAATCAAGCGTCAATATATCCGCAACAACCCCATCCGACTACAACAAAAACTTAACAATCAACATGACAATCAACAACCCGAATAACACGTCTCCGCCTACTCGATGTTCGTACCAATGGGGCAACCCGAATCGTCCATAGTAGGGGCGATCCCTTGTGGTCGCCCGGCCTGATGTGGTCGCCCGGTCTGGTATCTCTAAAAAACGTTTTGGAAACGCTCAATGTGTCATAATGCTACTGTGAAACAAATCCAGGGTTTTTATGTTACTTGTTATCAGATAGGAATGTGAAAATGTCAATGTCGCGACCTCTATCCTCACGACCTCTGCCTTCATTAGAACATGTGGCAAAAGGCGCTTCGATCCCCGAGAGTGTGTGGAGCCCACGCCTCTGGCGACTTACACTGGGACTCATTCTCATCACCTTAGGGCCAGCGTTTGAGGGGCTTGCAGTCGCGACAATCCTCCCCAGGATCGTTGCAAACCTGGGTGGACTGAGTTTTTATGGCTGGTCCTTTAGCGCCTATATGCTGGCTACTCTTGTAGGCATCATCCTGGCTGGCGATGAAGCCGACCGCAGGGGACCTGCTCTCCCTTTCATGATCGGTGTAGCATTATTCGTCCTTGGCCTGGTCCTGGCCGGCGTTGCATCCTCTATGATCATGTTCGTCCTTAGCCGGGGTGTTCAGGGTCTTGGCGCCGGCATTATCGCCTCAGTCACCTATGTCTGTGTTGGACGTGGCTATCCAGAAGAGGTGAAGCCTCGTATGCTCGCGGTGCTTTCCAGCGCCTGGATAGTGCCAGGACTGATCGGTCCCGCGCTTTCAGGAATCGTCGCCGATTTTGTTGGGTGGCGCTGGGTTTTCCTGGGCCTGATTCCAGTGTTACCTCTTGCCGCTGGGATGGTGCTCCCAGCCTTGAGAAAGCTCACTCCTTCTCTGTCTTCTGGATCATTTGACCCTCGTCGTCTCTTAGCCGCGGCCGGTCTGGTGAGTGGGGCAGGAATTACTTTGACAGGACTACAGGTGCCATCTCTCCCTCTAGCGACGGTGCTGATTCTCCTGGGTTTGGTTCTAGGGATACCATCACTTCGTCATCTTCTTCCACCCGGTACGCTCAGAGCGAAGGCGGGGATGCCCGCCGCGATCGCGACCATTGGTTTGCTCAGTCTGGCCTACTTTGGGGGAGAAGCTTTTCTCCCATTGACGCTCATCTCAATTCGCGGTCAGAGTACACTACTGGCTGGTATAGTGCTCACAGCGGCTACCCTGGGTTGGTCAGCCGGATCATGGTTGCAAGCCCAACTGGCTCCTCGACAAGGACGCCGACTCCTGGTAACAGCAGGACTGCTCCTGGTTGCCCTTGGTCTCGCCGGTATCGCCAGTGTGCTCATTCCAGGCATACCGGTAGCAGTAGCATCACTGGCATGGGGCGTTGCCGGGCTTGGCATGGGCCTGTCTTACTCCACGCTCAACCTCGTAGTCCTGGAAACGGCCTCTGCTGACCAGCAGGGTACGGCGTCGGCATCGATGGAACTCTCTTCTGTGCTCGGAGCAGCCCTTGGTACTGGTCTAGGAGGAGTGATTATTGGATTTGCAGCGGTGGCTGGGAGCTCACCGAGTGCAGGGATTGGCGTGGTAGATCTCATCGTCATTGCGGTAACTGGCATCGCCATCCTGACCGCCATGAGGTTGCCAGGCCGACCATCTCGAGCAATGACTCAATGACACATGGATGAGCGGAGCAAAGCTTCGCCGCTTGGTTCCCATCATGGCACTTCGCTCTCTCCCTCATCGATTCTTGGAAGCAGTCGTGTGTTTCGTTCCCGGGATGGTTCAGGATGGCAAAACCACAGCGAGACATGCGCCGGTTGCATCGTCTCCTGGACGACTGCCACCAGATGCTCACGTAATTGATTCAGGTCCATTTCATTGCGAATGACGGTGCTGAAGGCGGCAAGCGTTTTGTTGGCATCGTACTTTTGCCGGTAAAAGCGCCGGTCAATGAGGGTTTGGATACGCCTGCGCAAGGGCTGGAACAACCCGACAATCGCCAGGGTGGAAGCGACGAGCGCAATGTCATTGGTCTGCTTGATCAGTCCTCGTAAGAGGAATTGCAGGCCAAGGATCAGGCCTACGTAGATCAGCCCAAGAGTCGCGGTCAGCGTGCTATAGACCAGCGCGCGGTTGATAAAAACGTCAATATCCCAGAGCCGGTAATGCAGTACGGCGATACCAAGTGTGAATGGAATTGCCAGCATAGAACCCATAATGAGGATGTCTTGAAGCGCGTATGCAAGTGAGCTCCCACCGGTGAGCGGGAACAGGACGAAATAATAAAGCAGACGAGGCAGGATATTGCCTGCGACAGCTATCGATACGCCAAACATCGCCCACTTGGTCTGCTGGCGCTGTTGCGGCGTGGAGATGTAGTGATAGCGGTATAATTGGATCACTATCGCACCCAGGGCGAAGCTAAAAAAGAGGACAAGGCTAAGCACGGATCGGTCAAGTCCCCAGGAAAGGAAACTGGCTACAGCGGACCAATAAACGAGCATGGCCAGCGCAAGCCAGCGTGTCCAGGGTGGCACAAACCGTCCATCGGGAAACACAAAGGCGCAGAGCAAAAGGCTGGCGTTGCCAAGAGCACTTATAGATGGAATTAACCACGACCAGGTGGGAGGAAGTGCTTGCAAGGTGAGGTTTGCAAACCCGAAAGGGAGCATCATCAGGGCAAATGAGGTGAAGAGTGCTATGCGGGTATCTGACTTGCGCCAGAAGATCAGCACTCCCACACTGGCATAGCTAAACTGAAAGAGGAGGCTGACCAGGACCATGCAAGCGGCATAGAAGTCCAGGGACAGGCCCCACGCCTGAAGCGTATGGACATCGGCAAGGGTCAATTGACCAGTAAACGCTTGCACGTTGGTAGCATGAAGTAAGTGAAGAGACGCAAAGTATGCGGGGATGTTGGCGATAAATAAGGCGTATGTGGGTACAACAATGCTGATCCACAGAACTCGTGCCTGCTTAAGTCAAAGGCCCTGCAATTGCGTCTGATGAAAGCTATGGCTTTCGGTCTTGGACGGGCCCGGTGTTAAGATTGGTGGGAGCATGATCTGGCTAAGCCTGTTCTGCCTGTTCTATATGTAGGTCAAACTTTTCACGAAGTGACAACTCCCCAAGAAGTAACCAACTCCCCAAAAGGAACTGTACATTCTTTCTTACATTATATCACGGTTTTTCAACACGCTGGTTCGTTTTCTGAGACACACGAATAACTTTTCGTGTGGATTGGTGCGACTGCCAGGTGGCAAAGAATTGCAATCTGACGCACATTTGGTGACACCCTTTGACAACACACCAATCCAATGGTACCCTTGAAGGAGTCCGCCGCCCGGATCATCAAACCGGGAGGCTCAAAGATAGGATCGCGGGGCAACGTTCTCGACGGTGAAGGATTTCCTTCAATTGGACCAGGGGGTAGCGTTCATGAAGCGGGTCACCAGGAACATCGATCCCGGGTGCGCGCGGGATCTGCTCGAACGGGTTCCTCGCGCATGCATCGCCTTTGCCAGTGACCACGGGCCGCAGGCTCAACCGATTGTGTTGGTGTGGCATGACGGTCGCTACCTGGCCGGCATCCCTGAGGATGCCGATCGCCGACCAGGCTCCGGCCACGAGGTTGTCCTCCTCATTGACGAAGGGGTCCACTTCTTCGACCTGCGTGCCATCTACATCCGTGGCCGGGTGAAGCCCGCCGAGGCTCCAGGTGGTGCGCCCGTCGGCCGCACTTGGTTCGAGGTGGTCCCGCTCAAGACGGTCGCCTGGGATTACGGAACGCTACGAGAGGTGAGAGATGAAAGCTGACGATCCCGCCGTGCTCGACGTCATGCGGCGGTCCATGGTCGCCCGCATCGCCACCCTTTCCCGCAACGGGCGACCGAGCATCAATCCGCTCTACTTTGTTTACCTGAACGGCCATATCTGGCTCGGCACCGTCGATTGGACCCTCGCGGCTCGCAACGTCAAGGCCGACCCTCGGGTGAGCATCGTCTTCGAGGTGGAGCAGGATCCGAGTGACCAGCGGGTTCTGCGGATCAGAGGCCGAGCCAGCGTGCGAACGGACCAGAAGGCACAGCGTTCCTATAACCTTCGAGCGGCACGCAAATACTTCCTGACGCCCGGCGGAATCCGCAACGGCCTGTCACACATTCGGCAGCTCCCGACCATGCACAACTATCACGCCCAGGCTGCGGAGAAAGGCCAGCCCTGCGTCATCGAAGTCACCCCTGAGCAAGCTGAGTTCCTCAACGACGATCAGCGAGGCTGAGGCCTACGCGGCGGATGATTCACCCCAGATTGTCTTTAACCTTACTCATGAAGATTATGCAAGAGCATGGTTTATTACCTAGTTTCAATCCTCAGCACCTCTTGGGAGGTGCTGCAACGACAGATATCTGTCTTCATCAGTCTACCAATGATTGTACAGCTTGGCAAGACCTTGCTTTTGCTTAACAGGTCTGCTGATTATGCACTAGAAAACACGAAACTATCTCTCCTGCTTCCAGAGAAAGCAACCTCTGACTCATATCTGTACCGCCACCTCCCGGTGGCCGGTCGTCTGGTGCCAGGACGGGCCTGGTGAGCGCTGCCAGCAAGCGTTCGAGGGTGGGAGTGGGCACTGGGGACGCCTGTAGAAGCCCCAGAACTTCCCTGGCAACCTGGCCCATTTCAGCGCGGGCCGCCCTGGCATGGGGGGCGATCGCCAGCGTCCCCACGGACGTCTGCAAGGCGCGCTGCCAGTAGCGAACGGCGAACCACCGCGGCATCCGGCTGAAAATCAGCTTCAGGTTGAATGGTGCGACGGGGATGCCCAGGGACTGCAGGGCGGCGAACCCCTCCCGGATGGCGTTGACCATCAGCTCCACACGCGCGCGGCTCTGTCCAAGACACACGCTGTCCCCCCCTTCGAGAGCAAGAGCCGCCGAGACACACGAGACGAAAACCGCGTGCGTTTTGAGCCAGCCGTCCATACTGCGACTGAGCGCCACGGGGAACCCCGCCCGTTCGAGCAGGGTGGCAAGCTGCCGTAGGCGCGGCGAGATCCTGCCATCGACTTCTCCCAAAGTCGTTGGTTGTTGACGAATACGCACATAGCGGACCCGCGTTCCTTCACGTGTCCCCCCAATCCCTGGGAAGCCCAGGACGACCCGCTGCGCTCCGAGTCGCTCCACCAGAGGCTTCGTGCCTGTCGGGTTATTCAA
>WNGE01002905.1_pt1 | contig 40451 bp, 41 predicted proteins | sample 5400651 | NCBI WGS metagenome assembly WNGE01 (sample SAMN13153370, study PRJNA577476) | soil metagenome | isolation source: 60 cm soil or saprolite under grassland replicate 2 | place: USA:California | collected 2016-06-15 | reverse complement strand
GGCAGACAACGCGGCGCCAAGGTCGCCCAAATCGACCTCGCCCGCCGCCTCGCCGAAGCGATCTGGCACATGCTCACCCGCGACCAACCCTTCGCTCCGGCAGGCGCCACGAGCCCCCTGGCCGCCTGACGGCCCTTAAAGAGATGCGCCACCGGAAGCGAGGCTCCCATCCCACCTGATCCTCCAACCAACAGGAGCCGATAGAGAGATGAGCACCGCTCAACACCACCAACCACCCCGACCACCATGACCAGGCGATGCAAAACCGCTTGACCCACGGCCCTTCTTCATAGAGAGGGGGCCCGTGGGGGAACCAAGGGTTCCCCCACGAAGCGAGGGCCGCCCCGAAGGGGCGGCCCGAAGCGATGCGCTGGAGAGGACTTGAACCTCCACGGCCTATGCGGCCACTAGGCCCTCAACCTAGCGCGTCTACCAATTCCGCCACCAGCGCGAGAGCCGGCGCATTGTAGCGCTGCGAAGAGAGCGTGGCAGCAGCACGGCCGGCCTGCTATCACGAGTGTGCGTGCGTCTCTTCCACCGCCGGCGACCCGCACTCCAGCCGCTCGACGAGGCGGCAGCCTATGCCCGCTGCCACGGCGAGCGGAGCGAGGAGATCGTGAACATCGAGCGGCTGCGGCCTCCGGAACCGGAGCCGCCGGAACCCGAGCAGCCGAACGCCGCCCCGGCGCACGAACTGACGGGCGAGTTGCTCCGCCAGGCGTTCGAGGCGCGCCTGCGCTCGCGCCCCTACTTCAGGTAGCGGAAGAGGATCACGCTGTTCACGAAGAACAGAATCGCAACGACGATCGTGTAGCGGGTCAGGTTCCGCTCGACGATGTGCGTGCCTCCCTGGGAGGCCGGCGTGAAGCCCATCCCGCCCATGCCCGCGTCGCGGCCGCTGTGCATGAGCACGAGCGACACGAGCGCGAAGACGAGGATGACCTGCGCAACTGCGAGAAAGCTGACCATCGCCGGTCAGAGTAGCTAACGCCGGGCGGAGATCTCGACGATCGCGTCGATCAGCTCGGCTGCGATCCGATCCTTCGTCACGTAGCCCGCGGCGCCGGCCTTCCGGGCCCGGTCGACGTCCGAGCGCGAATTCGAGCCAGTCAGCATGAGAATGCAGGTGGTGCCGTTTCGCTGTTTGATCTCGCGGGCCGCCTCGATCCCGTCCATCACGGGCATCGAGATGTCCATCAGGACGACGTCCGGCTCGAGCTCGGCCGTCAGGCGCACGGCCTCCTCTCCGTCGCTCGCCTGGGCTACGACGGTCATCCGCTCGTCGTCGCCGAGTATCGCTTCGAGCGCCTCGGCAAAGAGGCGATGGTCATCGGCTATAAGCACGCGAATCGGAAGCACCCTCGAACCCGTCCACAATGTGACTTGTTAGGGTCGGCTTGTGAAGGGTGAGGACGCCCGCACGCGGATTCAAAAGCTCCTCGTCACGGGCGACAACCGGCTGAAGCAGGGCGTCGACCCGGAGAAAGCGCGCGAGAGCTGGGAGCAGGCGCTCGCGGTCGCCCGCGAGGCAGGGCTCGAGGACACGATCCGCCCGCTCGTGGAGGTCAGGCTGGCCGACCTACCTTCGCCGCACGGCTGAGGATCGCCTCGATCCGCTCCACCTGGCGCCGCACGTCGTGCGCGGCGGCCGCCGCGCGGGCGGCCTCGTTCGGGCACGGCAGCGAGGCCGCCTGACGCATGGCGGCCGCGAGCCCCTCGACGTCGAGCGGGTCGACGAGGACGCCTGCCTCCGGCGGCACGAACTCAGGCGGGCCCCCGATCCGCGTCGCGACGACCGAGCGTCCGGCCGCCATCCCCTCGAGTAGCGCCTGGCCGAGCGGCTCGATGAGGCTCGGCTGGCAGAGCACCGTGCTCGCCGCGAGCAGCTCCGGGATCTCGTCGTGCGGAACGCGGCCGACGAGCGTGACGCCGGCGCGCCCTTCGAGCTGTGGGCGTAGCGACCCGTCGCCGGCGAAGGTGAGCCTCCCCTCGCCGACTTCCGCGAACGCGTCGGCCAGTCGCACGACGTTCTTGCGCTCCTCGAGCACGCCGACGCAAAGGAACCGCGTCGGCCCCTCCGGTGCGGGCGTGACTGCGAACCGCTCGAGGTCGACGCCGCTCGACACGACCTCCGTCTTGCCGTGCGCCTCCGGCAACTTCGTCTCGAGCTCGCGGCGCAGGTACTCCGACACGCAGACGACCGTGGCGGCGCGGCGCACGACGAGCCTTGTCGCCGCTGCGACGCCAGGCAGCTCGCCGATGTTCCGCACGTCGCGTCCGTGCGCGGTCACGACGAGCGGCGCGCGGGAGCCGAGCGCCGCGATCAAGCCGCTGGGAACGAGGAAGTGCGCGTAGACGACGTCCGGACGCGACGCGCGCAGCGTGCGCCGTGCCAGCTCCAGATAGCGCAGCTTCCCGCCCGCACGCGTGTCGAGCACCGCGCGGTCGACCTCGTGTCCGCGCGCGACGAGTCCGCGCTCGACCTGCGCGACGAACGTACCGAGGTCCGGCGCATCCGGACCGGGATACATCTGCGAGACGAGCAGGATCCGCACGCGCGCAGCGTATGCTCCGGCCCGTGGCGGGGGTCGTCCAAGTCGCGGGCCTCACGAAGGTCTTTCGCGTGCCCGAGCGCGAGGCCGGGCTGCGCGCATCGCTGCGCAGCCTCGTGAATCGGCAGTGGCGCGAGGTGCGCGCCGTCGACGGGATCTCGTTCGAGATCGAGGCCGGCGAGGTCGTCGGCTTCCTCGGCCCGAACGGCGCCGGCAAGACGACGACGCTGAAGATGCTCTCCGGCCTGCTCTACCCGACGAGTGGCGAGGGAAGCGTGCTCGGACACATTCCGTCGAAGCGCGAGCGCGACTACCTGCGCCGGATGACGCTCGTGATGGGCAACCGGAACCAGCTCCAGTGGGATCTCCCCGCACTCGACTCCTTCGAGCTGAACCGCGCGATCTACCGCCTGCCGCGCGAGGACTTCATGCGCACTCGAGATGAGCTGATCGAGCTGCTGGACATCGGCGACCTCGTACGCAAGCCGGTGCGCAACCTCTCACTCGGCGAGCGGATGAAGGTCGAGGTGGTCGGTCAGCTGCTTCACCTGCCGCAGGTGCTCTTCCTCGACGAGCCGACGATCGGCCTCGACGTCACGATGCAGAGGCGCATCCGCAACTTCATCGCCGAGTACAACCAGCGCCACGGCGCGACGGTCCTCCTGACGAGCCACTACATGGCGGACGTCGAGGCGCTGTGCAAGCGCGTGATCGTCATCCATCACGGTCGCCTGCTCTTCGACGGACAGCTCGCCGCACTCGCCGACAGCTTCGCCGCCTACAAGACGATCGAGGCGGTGCTCGCGGACGGCGAGCGTGTGACGCTGCGCGTTCCGAAGGCGGAGACGTCACGCGCGACGGCGCAACTGCTCGCCGAGCACGACGTCTCCGATCTTACGGTTGAAGACCCACCGATCGAAGACGTCATCGAGCAGGTGTTCGCGACGGAGGCGCAATGAACGCACAAGCGATACCGCGGCGCGAGGAGTCGTGGCTGCGTTCGATGTTCGACTTCTACAAGACGACGATGCGCACGCAGATCCAGTCGCAGTTCCAGTACCGCGTCGCGACCTACATGTACACGCTCGGGATGGCAGCCGAGCCGACGATCTACCTCGTCGTCTGGTCGACGATCGCGCGATCACAAGGAGGGACGATCCAGGGGATCGGACCGGGCGGCTTCGCCGCGTACTACATCGTGTGGACGCTCGTGAGGACGATGAACGTCGTCTTCACCCCGTTCGGATGGGAGGAGCGGCTCCGCGAGGGCCAGCTTTCGGGACAGCTGCTGCGACCGCTGCATCCGATCCACTACGACCTCGCCTGGTTCGCGGGCCACAAGATCCCGTGGATCGTCATGTACCTGCCGATCGCCGTCGGCCTCTCGTTCGCCTTTCACCCGACGCTTGATCCGCGGCCGCTCGAGGTCGTCGTCTTCCTCGTGGCCATCTGGGGCGCGTATGTGATCCGCTCGATGAACCACTTCTCGCTCGGCATGGTCACGTTCTGGACAACGCGGGTCGGCGCGATCTTCCAGGTGTGGTTCCTTGCGGAGCTGCTCCTCTCCGGGCGGCTTCTGCCGCTGACGCTGATGCCGCACTGGACGCAAACGCTCGCCGCATGGCTGCCTTTCAAGTGGACGTTCTACTTCCCGATCGAAGCGCTCGTCGGGAACATGTCGACAGCAAGGCTCCTCGGCGGCCTCGGCATGCAGCTCCTCTGGACGGTGATCGGCGCCGTGGTCGCGCTCGGCGCATGGCGTGTCGCCGTTCGACGCTATTCCGCGGTGGGGAATTGATTCGCTCGCTCCGTCTCGCCGCGCTGTACCTCCGGCTGGGCGTGCTGAACGAGGTTCAGTACCGCGCGAACTTCTTCATCGCGGCCTTCCAGTCGATCCTGGCTGTCGCGGTCGGGCTCGCCGTGCTTGCGCTCGTCTACTCGCACACGTCGGAGCTGAACGGATGGTCGCAGTCGGAGCTGTTGGTCATCCTCGGCGTGCAGATCCTTCTCAGCGGCGTCATCCACGCGACGATCCAGCCGAACATGGAGCGGCTCGTGGAAGAGGTTCGCGACGGAAAGCTCGACTTCGCGCTGACGAAGCCCGAGGACGCGCAGCTGCTCATCTCGCTGCGCGAGCTCAGGTTGTGGCAAGCCGTAGACATCGTCTCAGGGGCGATCGTGATCTGCGTCGGCGTCGCGCGCATCGAGACAGGGATCGGCGCCGGGCATGCGCTCGCGTTCATCGCAATGCTGCTGGTCGGCGCGCTGCTTCTCTACTGCTTCTGGCTGATCCTCGCGACCGGCGCGTTCTGGGTCGTGAACATGTGGTTCCTCGCCGAGCTTTTCGAAGGCATCTACCAGACCGGACGCTGGCCGATCGGCATCTACCCCGGCTGGCTGCGCTACTCGATGACCTACCTCGTGCCGATCGGCTTCGCCGTGACCGTGCCGGCCCAGGCGATGACCGGTCGGCTGCACTGGACGATGGTCGTGACCGCGCTCGGCTTCGCCGCAGCGCTCACGGCGTTCACGCGCTGGTTCTGGCGCTTCGGCCTCAAGCGGTACTCCGGGGCGTCGGCGTGAAAAGAGCGGGGGTCGCGCGCAGGCGACCCCCGCTCTCGGTCAGCTGCTAACCGTTCTGCTTTGCGTTGAAGACGTTCGACAGGTCGTTCACCGCCGCGTCACGCGAGCTCAGCGGCGCCAGGCCGTACCGTTGCTCGATGGTGGCGAGTATCGACGTCGTGTCGTACTGCGTGCTGTCGACCACGAAGTCGCTCTTCAGGTCACTCGCGACGATCAGTGTCGGGATCCGCGTGCCCGGGCCCCACTGGTCGTGCGGCCCCGGCGTTCCACCCTGGCCGGGCGGGGAGACGTGATCCCACTGACCGCCGAACTCGTCGTAGGTGACGACGATCATCGTGTCCTTCGCGCACTTGCTGTTCTCGATCGACTGCAACAGGTCGACGAGGTGGTCGCTGCCGCGGGTCTCGCTCGTGTAGCCCGGGTGCTCGTTCTCGAGCCCGATCGGCTTGACGAAGCTGACCGAGTCGAGCATGCACTGCTGGTCCGAGGCCGCCACGAGATCCTGGAACTCGACCTCGTCGCGCAGATGCGTCCGTCCCGCCGTCCCCGGCGCGTAGGCCGCGTAGTAGTTGAACGGCTGGTGGTGGAACTGGAACACCTTGTTCGGGCAGTACGGCCACGCCGGATTCGGCGACGAATCGGTGTCGCTGCAGTTGGGCCCGGCGCCGTTCGTGTAGCCGGGCGACATGAACTCGCCGGCCGCGTTCGACCAGCCGCCGGAGTACCACGCCCAGCTGACGCCCGCCGCGCTCAGCTCGTCGCCGATCGTCGTTCCCGTCTGTGGCGGGAGCTTCAGCGGATTCGAGCTCGTCGGCTGGTAGGTCGGCTGGATCGTGTTGACGGCATACGAGCCGCACGCGAGTCCCGGATTCGGATCGGGCGTGCCCTGCGCGGGGCAGGCCCGCGTGCCGGCCGGGTCGAGGACAGGTCCGGTCGCATGGTAGAGCGCATAGTTGTTCGGCATCCCGTTCGAGTCCACGATCGCGTACTGGTTCGCAGGCTCGGGCGCGGATGCGGGCCAGCTCGGCGTCGCCGCGGCGATCAGCCACTGGTGGTTCAGGAACGACCCGCCGAACGCCGACTGGAAGAAGTTGTCAGCGATCGCGTAGTCCGGATGGCCCGCGCTGTGCAGGTACTGGTAGATCGGTAGAGCCGTCGTGTCGTAGTAGCCCTGCGTCAGCCCGACGGCGTCGCTGCCCGTCGTGTACCGGTTCTGCAGGCCGTGGTTGAGCTGATACTGCTCCTGATAGAAGCGATGCACGATGTCGCGTGTGCAGCCGCCCGGCAGGTTGTTCGGGCTGGGCAGGACCCCGTTCGCGGCGAACACGCCAGGTTGCGGGCAGGTCCGCGCTTCCTTCGGAATGAAGGCTTCGATCGAGAAGGGCGCGTTCGTGAAGTGGCTCATGAACGTCGTGCCCGTCGTGGTGTCCGTGCAGTCGGCCGGCAGCACCGCCGCGAGGTTGACGTCGTTCTGCATCAGGCATGTGTAGGGCAGGCCGCCCTGGCCGACCTGAATCGTGTGCGCTGCGTCGGCGCTCGAGCGACCGTTGACCCCTTCCCAGCCGCCGTACAGGTTGTCGAAGCTGTGGTTCTCCTCGTAGATGACGACGATGTGCTTGATGCGCTGGAGGTCTCCCCTGCCCTGACCTCCGCCGCCTGCCGCCGCAGACGTCACGAGCGCCGTGACCGCGAGCGCCGCGACCACCGCGACGCTCAAACGATGGATCCTCATGCTGTCTCTCCCCCTCCCCTCGACGTGAACTGTGTCGAACTGGTGGCGGAGTATCACAACTCCTACGGGCGCGAGCGAAGGGTGTCGTACATGCCCCACTCGGCGCGGAGCGCCTCGCAGATCTCCCCGACCGTGCAGTAAGCGCGGAGCGCCTCGCGCATCGGCGGCAGGAGGTTCGACTCCCCCACGGCGCCCTCGCGTACGGCCGCGAGGGCCCGCTCGGCCTCGGCGGCGTTCCGCCCGGCGCGAACGCGCGCGGTGCGCTCGAGCTGCCGCCGCTCGGCGTCCGGGTCGATCTTCAGCAGCTCGACGCGCTGCTGGTCGTCCTCCCGGTAGCGGTTGACGCCGACGATGACGCGCTCGCCACGCTCGACGTCGCGCTGCCACTCGAACGCCGACTGCTCGATCTCGTCCTGGACGAAGCCGCGCTCGATCGCCTCGACCGCGCCGCCGAGCTCGTCGACCCGCTCGATCAGCTCCCACGCGCGAGCCTCCAGCTCGTCGGTCAGCGCCTCGATGAAGTACGAGCCGCCGAACGGGTCGGCCGTGTCGAGCACGCCGCCTTCGGCCGCGAGGACCTGCTGCGTGCGGAGCGCGAGCTTCGCCGAGTGTTCCGTCGGCAAGGCGAGCGCCTCGTCGAACGCATTCGTGTGCAGCGACTGTGCGCCGCCGCAGACGGCTGCGAGCGCCTGGATCGCGACGCGCACGATGTTGTTCTCGGGCTGCTGCGCGGTCAGGGTCGAGCCGCCGGTCTGCGCGTGGAAGCGAAGCGCCATCGCCTTCGGGTTCGTCGCGCCGAAGCGCTCCTTCATGATCCTGGCCCAGAGGCGCCGCGCCGCGCGGAACTTCGCGACCTCGACGAAGAAGTCGTTGTGCGCGTTGAAGAAGAAGGAGAGCCGCTCACCGAACTCGTCCGGTGACAGCCCGGCGTCGACGCCCGCGCGGCAGTAGGCGATGCCGTTCGCGAGCGTGAACGCAAGCTCCTGGACGGCGGTCGAGCCCGCTTCGCGGATGTGGTACCCCGAGATCGAGATCGTGTTCCACTTCGGGATCCGCTCCGCGCAATACGCGAACAGGTCCGTCGTCAGCCGCATCGACGGCTTCGGCGGAAAGATGTAGTTCCCGCGCGCGACGTACTCCTTGAGGATGTCGTTCTGCACGGTGCCGCGCAGCTCGCTCGCTGCAACGCCCTGCTGCTCGCCCACGAGCTCGTAGAGCAGGAGCAGCAGCGACGCGGGCGCGTTGATCGTCATCGACGTCGACACCTCGCCGAGCGGGATGCCTGCGAGCAGGGTCTCCATGTCGGCAAGCGAGTCGATCGCGACACCGGTGCGCCCCACCTCGCCGAGCGCACGCGGGTCGTCCGAGTCGTAGCCGAGCTGCGTCGGGAGGTCGAAGGCAACCGAGAGCCCGTGCTGCCCTTGCTCGAGCAGATAGCGGTAGCGGGCGTTCGACTCCTCCGCCGACGCGAAGCCTGCGTACTGGCGGATCGTCCACGGTCGGCCCCGGTACATGTCGCGGTACGGGCCGCGCGTGAACGGGTACTCGCCCGGAGATTCGACGGGATGCGGCGCGTCCTCGGGCCCGTAGACCGGCTTCAGCTCGATCCCGGATTCGCTCCGCTCGTCCTCCTTGGCCGCCATGTGACAGATCGTAGAGCCGCGACGTACTCTCCGATGAGATGGTCGCCGCCACCGGCGCCGCCGTCACGCTGACGTGCCGTCCCGAGCCAGGCCTCGGCTCGGTGAGCTACACGCGGGCCGGGCGGCGGCACGTCGTCGACCTCGCGACGTGCCGCGAGCGAGTCTCCCGGGCGCCGGCCGCCCGCCCGGTCGCGGCGCTGCGCTCGCCCGACGGGACGAAGTCGGCGCTGATCGTCGCAACCCGTTCTGGTTCCCACGGGACACAGGCGATCGTCGTCCGCGACAATCGCACCGAAGCCCGGCACCGGATCCTCGTCGTGCGGGAGTCGTACGAGCGAATACCCGCGGGAGCTCCAGGGCCGCTCGGCGTCGTGGACTGGTCGCCCGACGGCGACCGCTTGGCGACGAACAACAAGCGGCTCCTCGTGGCCTCCGCGCCGGACTGGAAGCCGCGCGTGCTCGTCCCGGCGGCAGGCCGGGCGTGGGGCTCGCTCACCGGCGCCGCTCGGTCGTCGTCCAGTCGCAGCCGGTCAGCAACGACTTCGCGTTCGCCCACACGCACTGGTCGCTCTGGCGCGTCGGCCTCGACGGCTCAACTCGGCGGTTGACCTCGCCGCCGCCAAATTACGCAGACGAGTCACCGCAGCTTCGCGGCGACACGCTCTACTTCGTGCGCTCGCGGCACGTCAAAGGCGTCCTCTACGCGCTTCGCAAGGGGAAGCTCGCGGGGCCGCTCGCGTCACTCGGGCTCTGCATCGGGTACTACGGCCACCGCGCCTGGCAGTACACCGTCAGCCGCTGAGCGAGCGCTACTCCGCGAGCGCCAGGTCGGCGTCGCGAGACACGAGCGCGGTGTAGCGGCCGCCCCCGAGGATCAGATCCTCGTGCTTTCCGGTCTCGACGATGCGCCCCTGGTCGAGTACGACGATCTGGTCGGCGTTGCGCACGGTCGAGAGCCGGTGCGCGATCGCGATCGTCGTCCGCCCCTCGGAGAGCCGGTCGAGCGCCTCCTGCACGAGCCGCTCGGTCTCGGTGTCGAGCGAGCTCGTCGCCTCGTCGAGCACGAGGATCGGCGGGTTGCGAAGAATCGTGCGCGCGATCGCGATCCGCTGCTTCTCGCCGCCCGAGAACCGGTAGCCGCGCTCGCCGACAACGGTGTCGTAGCCCTCCGGCAGCTCGGCGATGACGTGATGGATCCGCGCCGCCTCGGCGGCGGCCTCGATCTCGTCATCTGTCGCGTCCGGCTTCGCGAAGCGCAGGTTCTCGCGCACCGACGCGTGGAAGAGATAGGTCTCCTGCGAGACCACGCCGACGAGGTCGCTCAGTGCCTCGAACGTCAGATCGCGGATGTCGACGCCGCCGATTGTGACCGAGCCTTCCGCCACGTCGTACAGCCGCGCGGCGAGATAGCCGAGCGTCGTCTTCCCCGAGCCGGTCTCGCCCACGAGCGCGGTCGTGGTCCCGGCAGGCACCGTGAAGCTGACGTCCTCGAGCGTCGAGGTGGTCTCGTCGTACCGGAACCAGACCCGGTCGAAGACCACGTCTCCCGCCGCGGCGACGCTGATCGCGTCGGGCTTCTCCTCGATGTCCACGGGCTGGTCGAGGTACTCGAAGATCCGGTCGAAGAGGGCGAGCGAGGTCTGTACGTCGAGCTGGACGCCGAGCAGCGAGCCGATCGGGAACAGCAGCCGCGTCTGAAGCGTCGTGAAGGCGACGAGCGTGCCGATCGTGATGCCGGTGTTGCCCTGCGCGATCCACCAGCCGCCGAACCAGTACACGGCGGCCGGCAGGATCGAGAAGGTCATCTGGATCGAGGACATCACCCAGCGACCGGCCATCCGCTGGCGGACCTCGAGGTCAGCGAGCCGGAGCGAATCGCCCTCGAATCGGTCGGCGAGCTCCCGGCTCCGCCCCATCGTCTTGCCGAGCATGATCCCGGAGACCGAGAGCGACTCCTGCACGAGCGACGAGATGTCGGCGAGCGTCTCCTGCGTCGTCTTCGCGATCCTGCGGCGCTCGTTGCCGACCCGCCGGGTCAGGAGGATGAACAGCGGCAACAGCACGAGGGCGAAAAGCGTCAGCCGCCAGTCGAGGGCAATCATCGCGACGATGGTCGCGAGCACCGTCGTCACGTTGGAGACGATCGACGTCGCCGTGCTCGTGACGACGTTCTGCACGCCGCCGATGTCGTTGGAGATCCGCGACTGCACCTCCCCCGTGCGCGTCCTCGTGAAGAAGGCGAGCGACAGCCGCTGAAGGTGGCGATAGACCTGCGAGCGCAGGTCGTGCATCACGCGCTGTCCGACCTGGTTCGAGAGCAGCGTCTGCGCCACCCCGATCACGCCGCTGACGACCGAGATGGCGATCATCCCGCCGGCGAGCCAGGAGAGGAGGCCGACGTCATGGCGCGGAATCGCCCGATCGAGGATCTCCCGCAGAAGGAACGGCGAGACGACGCCGATCGCGCTCGACAGGACGATCAGGGCCAGAACCGCGGACAGGCGTGCCCGGTACGGCTTGAAGAGCGCTGCGACCCGGCGCAGGTTCGCCTTGCGCACCGCCGGATCGGCGGGGCGCTCGGGCGGATCGTTCGTATCCATCTGCCAACGACGGCCGGGCATCGTCGGATCAGGGTACGCCGTCGGGCATGATCGAGAGCGTGGCCGTCACCGTTCGCCTCTTCGCCGGTCTGCGCGAGCGCGCGGGCGCCGCGCGTCTCGAGGTCGACGGCGTCGAGTGTGTCGGCGACGTGTGGGCGAAGCTCGGGCTCGGCGAGGAGCCGGCGGGTCTGCTCTACGCGGTGAACCGCGCGTACGCCGACCGCGAGGCCGCGCTTCGCGACGGCGACGAGGTAGCGGTCATCCCGCCGGTCTCGGGCGGTGCGTTCCGCATCAGCGGCGAGCCGCTCGACCTCGCCGCCGCGGTCGCCGAGGCCGCGAGCGACGACGCGGGCGCGGTCGCGACGTTCGTCGGCACGGTGCGCAGGCGTTCACGCGAGCGCGACGTGCTCTACCTCGAGTACGAGGCGTTCGAGGAGATGGCCGAGCCGATGCTCGTCCGGCTCGCCGACGACCTGAAGGCGAAGCACGGGCTGTGCGAGGTCGCGATCCACCACCGGATCGGCCGCGTGGAGATCGGCGAGCCGAGCGTCGTGATCGCCGTCTCCGCGGCGCACCGTGCTGCCGCGCTCGAGGCGTGCCGGGAGGCGATCGACACGCTCAAGGAGACGATCCCGCTCTGGAAGAAGGAGGTCTACGCGGGCGGGGAAGAATGGATAGGCAGAGGCTCCTGATGGAAGAGTTCCGCGACGAGAAGCCGATTCACCCGAAGGGCACGCTGCGCCGCTCGCTCGAGCGCGCCGGCGGACTCGCGATCCTGATCGGCGGGACCGCGCTCAAGTGGGGCTTCATCTTCGTCAAGTTCTTCGGCTTCTTCATCTCCGTCGCGGCGTACTCGCTGTGGTTCAAGAGCTGGACGTTCGCGTTCGGCTTCGTACTGATGATCCTCATCCACGAGTTCGGCCACATGCTCGAGGCGCGTCGCCAGGGGCTGAAGGTGTCGTGGCCGACGTTCATCCCGTTCTTCGGCGCGTTCGTCACGATCGAGAAGGCGGGTCTGACACCGTGGCGCAACGCGATGATCTCACTGGCCGGCCCGTTCGTCGGCGGATTGGCGGCAGCGGCGGTTTGGGCTATCGGCGCCGCGCGCGACTCGACGATGCTCGAGGTGCTCGCGAACATCGCGTTCCTCCTCAACGCGTTCAACATGATCCCGGTCGGCTTCCTTGACGGCGGCCAGGTCGTACGCGCCGCCCGCGAGGAGTGGCGGATGCCGCGCATCCAGTTCGAGGGCAGCGTTCCGGTGGCGGCGCTCGCTCCCGACCGGACACGCTCGCTCACGATCGTGTTCATGTACGTCGTGCTCGCCGGGTTGCTCGTGCTCGGGATGCTCGCGACGCGACCGAACGGAGCTCTGTGAGCGAGGACCGCGAGCTCCTCGACCACGCCCATCACGAGCTCGAGGAGCTGCGAAGACACACCTCGCTCATCGCCGACGAGTTCTTCGAGGGCTTCCAGGCAGTGGAGCGGATCGACAGGCCGGCCGTCTCGATCTTCGGCTCCGCCCGGGTGAGCAAGGACTCGGCGCCGTACCGGATCGCACGCGAGACGGCGCGGGCGTTCGCCGAGGCGGGCTGGGCGGTCGTGACGGGCGGCGGCCCCGGCGTCATGGAGGCTGCCAACCGCGGCTGCAAGGAAGGCGGCGGCCTGAGCGTCGGCTTCAACATCGAGTTGCCGCACGAGCAGCACTCGAATCCGTATCTCGACATCTCGATCACCTTCAAGCACTTCTACGCGCGCAAGACCATGTTCGTGAAGGCGGCGGAGGGCTTCGTCGTCTTCCCGGGCGGCTTCGGCACGGCCGACGAGCTGTTCGAGTCGCTGACGCTCATCCAGACCGGCAAGGTGCACCACTTTCCGGTCGTGCTCTACGACACGACCTTCTGGTCGGCGATGCGCGACTGGATCCGCGACAAGGCACTGCCGCTCGGCATGGTCTCGGCCGAGGATCTCGAGCTGCTGACGATCACCGACGACGTGCACGAGACGGTGCAGACGGTGCTCGACCGCTACGAGGAGCGGGGCGCGGACGCGGACGCGGAGTAGCCTTTCCAGTGTGGAGCTGCGCGATCTGCCTTCGGTGGACGAGCTCGCACGGGGAGTCGACGATCCGCTTGCCGTGGACGCCGCCCGGGCCGTGCTCGACCGGGCGCGGGAGGAGATTCGCGCCGGCGCCGAGCCTGGCGACTTGAGCGAACGGGTGCGCGAGGAGCTGCGCGCGGCGCGCAAGGCGAGCCTCCGGCGGGTGCTGAACGCGACCGGGGTGATCGTGCATACGAATCTCGGCCGGGCGCCGCTCGCCGCAGAGGCGCTCGATCAGGTCGTCGAGGCAGCGCGCGGCTACTCGAACCTCGAGCTCGACCTGCGCGAAGGCACGCGCGGCTCACGGCAGGACCACGTCGCCGCGATCCTCCGCCGGCTGACCGGCGCGGAGGCGGCGCTTGTCGTCAACAACAATGCGGCCGCGATTCTCCTCGCCCTCGCCGCGCTCGCCGAGGGTCGCGAGGTGATCGTCTCGCGCGGCGAGCTGATCGAGATCGGCGACGGCTTCCGCATCCCGGACGTGCTCGCGCACTCCGGCGCCCGGCTCGTCGAGGTGGGGACCACGAACCGCACGCGGGCCCGCGACTACGAGAAGGCCCTCGGCCCGGAGACGGCGCTGCTCCTTCGTGTGCATCAGTCGAACTTCCGCGTCGTCGGCTTCACCGAGCTGCCGCGGCTCGAGGAGCTCGCCGCGATCGCGCGCCGCCACGAGTTGCCGCTCGTCGACGACCTCGGCTCCGGTGTCCTCTTCCCAAGTGACAACTTGTTACTTGGCGATTCGGAGCCGACTGCGCGGGAGTCGCTCGCCGCCGGCGCCGACCTCGTTTGCTTCTCCGGCGACAAGCTGCTCGGCGGGCCGCAGGCGGGAATCGTCGCCGGCCGCGCCGACCTCGTCGAGCGGCTGCGCCGGCATCCGCTCCAGCGGGCGCTGCGGATCGACAAGCTGAGCCTCGCGGCCCTCGAGGGAACGCTGCGCCTCTACCTCGACGCACCCGGGCGAATCCCGGTGCTGCGCATGCTGGGAGAAGAAGCCGCGGTCGTGCGCGCGCGGGCCGAGCGCCTGGCTTCGCTCGTCGGCGGCACCGTCGAGGAGACCGTCGCGCGCGTCGGCGGCGGCGCGCTTCCGCTCGCGGAGCTGCCGAGCCACGCATGCGCGATCGAGGAGTCGCTCGCCGCGCCGCTCCGAAACGGCGAGCCGCCCGTCGTCGGCATCGTCCGCGACGCCAAGCTGCTGCTCGACTGCCGGACGCTTGCGGATGACGAGGTCGAAGAGGTCGCTGCCGCTGTGACGCGATGCCGCTGACAGTCGGCACCGCGGGCCACATCGACCACGGCAAGACGACGCTCGTCGAAGCGCTGACGGGCAAGAACACCGACCGGCTGCCGCAGGAGCGAGAGCGTGGGATCTCGATCGACCTCGGCTACGCCCCGCTCGAGCTCCCCGACGGCCGGCAGCTGTCGGTCGTCGACGTTCCCGGCCACGAACGCTTCGTGCGCACGATGGTTGCGGGCGCGACGGGGATCGACCTGTTCCTGCTCGTGATCGACGCCAACGAAGGTGCGCGGCCGCAGACGCACGAGCATCTCGCGATCCTGCGACTGCTCGGGATCGAGCGCGGAGTCGTCGCGCTGACGAAGAGCGACCTCGTCGACGAAGAGTTGCTCGAGCTTGCTCGGGCGGAGGCGGAAGAGCTCGTTCCTGGCGCGCCGATCGTCACCGTGAGCGCGCGCACGGGCGCGGGCCTCGACGCGCTCCGAGCCGCGCTCGCGGACGTCGCCGTCGAGCGGGCGCCCTCCGCCGCCCCGACGCGCCTCTACGTCGACCGGGTCTTCACGCTGCGCGGCATCGGGACCGTCGCGACGGGGACGCTCTGGTCGGGGACGATCGGCGAAGGGGACGAGCTCGAGACGCGAGGCCGCAGGGTGCGCGTACGCAGCGTGCAGGTGCACGACCGCGCAGTCGAGCGCGCGGAGGCGGGCCAGCGCGTCGCCGTTGCGCTCCCAGGAGTCGAGCGGCGCGAGCTCCGCCGCGGCGACGCGCTCGCCGCGCCCGGCGCGTACCCCTCGAGCTACCGGCTCGACGTCGTGCTCGACGAGCTTGCCGAGATCCCGTCACGCGTGCACGTCCACCACGGCACGGCGAACGTGCTGGCACGTGTGGTGCACGTCGGCGAGCGCTTCGCGCAGCTGCGCCTCGCGGAGCCCGTCGTTGCCGGCCGCGAAGATCGCCTCGTCCTGCGCGCAGCGACGACCGTCGGCGGCGGCCGCGTCATCGATCCGTCGCCTCCCCGCCACTCGAGTCTCGAGCGCATGGAGCTCGTAGAACGCGGCGAGATCGCCGCGACGGTGCACGAACCCGTGCGCGCAGAGTCACTCGCCCACCTCGGCGGGCTCGCCGGGGTGGAGCAGGTTGACGGCTGGGTCTTCTCACGGGCCTGGCTCGACGAGCTGCGGGCCGGGCTCGAGGAGCGGCTCGAACAGGCCGACCCGCTCGATCCCGGTGTCGCGCCGCCGCCGCAGCCGTGGGCACCTGCCGTACTGCCGCTGCTCGACTTCGAGCGGCGCGGCGCGAAGCTCTACCGGCCCGGGGCCACGGCCGAGCTCGGCGCGCGCGCCGAAGCTGCAGCCGCACTCGAAGCGGAGCTCGGGCTGGAGCCGGTGAAGGTCGAGGATGCGGCGCTCGCGCGCTTCCTGGAGGAGCAGGGACGACTCGCGCGCGTCGGCGACGGCTACGCGATCTCCGCCGCCGCATACGAGCAGGCCCGAACGGCGCTCGTCGCGGAGCTCGAGGGCGCAGGCCGGATCACGCTCGCGCGCTTCCGCGATCTCCTCGGCGTCGGCCGCAAGACGGCGCAGATGCTGCTCGAGCGCTTCGACGCCGACGGCCTCACCCGGCGAATCGGCGACGAGCGCGTGCCGCGCCGGCGTGGGACAATCGCCCAATGAAGGTCATCGAGCTGATCGAGCGCTACAACGATGCGTGGAACAACCAGGATCTCGACGCGATCCACGCGCTGCACCACCCCGAGATCGTCTTCGACAACCACACGGCGGGCGAGCGTGCCGAGGGCGCCGAGGCGGTTCGCGAGCACATCGGGCGCATCTTCGAGAACAACCCGACGATGCGCTTCACGACGCGCAGCCTGCAGGCGGGCGAGGACTTTGCAGTGTGCGAGTGGACGCTGAATGTCGTGAAGGACGGGCGGCGGCTCGAGTGGGAAGGCGTCGACGTCTTCCCGATCAGGGAAGGTCTGATCGCGCGGAAGGACGTGTACTCGGCGTCGCATCGGGCTCGCGAACTCTGAGCTGCAGCACGTCGGGCCTGTTGTAGTGGCCGACCGGGTCGAAGCGCTGCCGCTGCCCGAGCAGGAAGGACGGATCGAGGTCAGCGTAGAGGATCCCCTCCTGCTCATAGAGCGGGCCCGCGAGGTAGGCGCCGTCGGGCGCGAGGATCGCGCTGCCGCCGTAACCGATCGTGCCGACGCCCTCGAGCTCCGCGCGAAGGGGGAAGTCGTCCGGGTACGCCTCGGCACGCTGGTACACGCAGGGAGCCACGACGTACGCGCGGCTCTCCCGGGCGATGTGTATAAGCGTCGACTGCCACTCCTCGGCGTCGTCCGCGGTCGACGCGATGTAGATCTCGACGCCGGCCTCGTAGACCGCGAAGCGCGCAAGCGGCATGTAGTTCTCCCAGCAGATCAGGCCGCCGATGCGGCCGAAGCCGGTCTCGATCGTGTGCAGGCCGCGCCCGTCGCCCTGTCCCCAGATGAGGCGCTCGTGATTCGTCGGCATGAGCTTGCGGTGGTGGAGCGCGAGCTCGCCGTCGGGTGAGTGGTAAAGGAGCGCGTTGTAGATCGTCCCCGGCCGCTGGGCGTCCACCTCGTTGACCCCGGTGACGAGCCAGACGCCGAGCTCCTTCGCAGCGGCGCCGAGACGGCGCTCTGCAGGCGAGCCGACGGCGACGGCGCTCTGCGCGATCCGCGCGAACGCCTGCTTCGCACCCTCGTGATTCCAGCCGGCGAAGAACTTCCCCCAGACGGACGACGGGTAGACGGAAACGAACGTCTCCGGGAAGACGACGAGCTCGGCGCCGTTGCCGGCCGCCTCGGCGACGAGCTGCTCGAGCTTGTCGAGCGTCCGCTCGAGGTCGAGGATCACCGGCTCGGCCTGAACGCAGGCGACCTTGACCCCTCGCTCCATCGCTCAAGGGTACGCTCGTCACGTGGGCAAGGTCTACAGCGAGATCGACGACGCACTCGCCGCATGGATCGAGCAGCAGCACGTCTTCTTCGTCGCGACCGCCCCGCTCGCCGCCGATGGCCACGTCAACGTCTCGCCGAAAGGCGACCTCCGCTGGTTCCGGATCACAGGGCCGCGCGAGGTGGCCTACGTCGACTTCGTCGGCAGCGGCGCGGAGACGATCGCGCATGCGCGGGAGAACGGTCGCATCGTCGTCATGTTCTGCGCGTTCGACGGGCCGCCGCGGATCGTGCGGCTGCATGGTCGAGCCGAGGTGGTGTTGCCGGGCGACGACGGCTTCGCCGAGCTGCTCGCCCGCTTCGACCCGCCCGAGCACGGGCTCCGGTCCGTGATCCGCGTCGAGGTCGAGCGGATTGCGGACTCGTGCGGCTTCGGCGTCCCGCTCATGCGCTTCGAGGGCACGCGCACACAGCAGGAGGCGTGGCAGCGGAAGATGGCGCGGAACGGCGGCTTCGAGGCGTACGTCGCCGAGAAGAACGCCGAGAGCATCGACGGGCTGCCGGCGCTCTAGACAAGCGCCCGGATCGCCCGCGCACGCTCCTCCAGACCGCGCGCCGCTCGCTCACTTGCAGCTGAAGATCGAGCGGCGGCACGCGCACGCGATGTCCGCGCCACTGCACCGTCTCGAGCCTGGAGGCGGCCACCGGGCCGAAGTCCGACGGCCCCTCGCCGTCGTCCACCGATGCGTGGACGCCGCCGACGCACTCGAAGCGTCCGCCCGCGAAGCCGCGGAGCCACCATGCACCGAGATACCCACCGCCGGCGAACGGCTCGACGAGCAGGTCGCTCACGACCGCCGCGAGCTGCATGCAGCCGTCGGCATCCGAGATGAGATCGAGGTCTCTCGGCGACACAGCGCCCCCACGAACCGCGACGGCAGCGCTGCCCGCGAGCCACCACCCATCGCCGCCGGTCCGCGCTAGCAGGGTCTCGAGCGTTTCCTCCCACGGTGCCGGTTCGCTCCCTGCAGCTTGCCGCACGAGAGCTTCTGCGCACGTGACGAACCGCCGAGCGGCGGCGTCGGCGTACCGCGCGTCGGCGGGGAAGGAACGTACCCAGGAATCGCCCTCCTGCGAGAAGCCGAGCCCTGCCACGACGTCCGCCGCCTCGCCGGCCACGTCCTCGAGCACGAACCGTCCATCACGCGCCCAGGCTCTCATCGCCTCAGAACGTACTCTGCATCGCCTTGGCAGTTCGCGCCTTCCTCTTCGACTTCGACGGCCTGATCCTCGACACCGAGACCGCCTCGCGCGCCGGCTGGGCGTGGCTCTACCGCGAGCACGGGTATGAGCTGCCGCCCGAGAAGTGGGCATTGATGGTCGGCACGGTGGACGGCTGGGACCCGATGGGCCACCTCGAGACGCTCGTCGGCGAGCCCCTCGAGGCGGAGGCGTTGAACGAGCGGCGCTACGCGCACGAGCTGTCGCTCCTCGAGGCGGAAGAGCTGCGGCCGGGGATCGCGGAGTATCTGGCCGCGGCGGAGCTTCACGGACTGAAACGCGCGATCGTGTCGAGTGCGTCGCGACGCTGGATCGAACTGCACCTCGCGCGGCTCGAGCGCGCAATCGGCTGGGACGCAATCGTTACTGCGGACCACGACGCAGAGCGCGCCAAGCCGCGCCCGACGCTCTACCTCGAGGCGCTCGACCTGCTCGGAGTGTCGCCGGATGAGGCGGTCGTCTTCGAGGACTCACCGAACGGCATCCGCGCGGCGAAGGCTGCGGGCATGTTCGTCGTGGGAATTCCGAACACCGTCACGCGGGAGCTCGGGCTCGAAGAGGCGGATCTCGTCGTCGAATCGCTCGCCGACCTGCCGCCTGACGACTTGCTCGCGCGCTTCAGCTGACCGCGCGCACGAGCGCGGTCGCGGCACCGCCCGCGATCACGACGAGCCAGAGCGGCGCGCGCAGCAGCACGGCGGCGATTCCCACACCGGCGCCGGCGAGGCGGGCGTCGAGCACGAGCGACCGGCCGCTCCCGAACGTCTCGACGACGACAAGCGCCGCCAGGATCGCCGGTGCGATCAACTCGAGCAGATCCGTGACGCGATCGGGGAGCCGCCGGCCGGCGACGCCGACGGGCCCGACGGCCTTCAGCACAGCGGTGCCGGCGCCGACCGCGATCACCGCTGCCCACGCCTCGCTCATCGCCGCCTCCACCCGACGAGGATCGCGGCGGTGGCGGCGATGATCGGCATGCCGGCCGGCGCGGAGGGGATGAGAGCGGCGGCGATGACCGCACCGCCCGCCGCGGCCGCAACGCGCCGCCGGTCGCGCAGCTGCATCGCGAGCAGGGCGATGAAGATGGCGGCAAACGCGCCGTCGAGCCCGAGCGCCGACGGGTCGCCGAGCGCCCGGCCGAGGAGCGCACCGGCCGCCGTGCCACCCGTCCAGGCAACCCAGAGCATCAGTCCGACGACGAGGAAGACGCGTCTGTCGAAGCGCTTCGTGCCGCCGCCGGCGAGCGCCCAGGACTCGTCGACCACGAGCTGCGACTCCACGAGCCGCGTCAGGACATTGCCGCGGAACGACTGCGCGATGGTGATCCCGATCGGCGCGTAGCGCGCGTTCAAGAGCAGCCCGGCGACGACCGCGGCTGCGACGCCCCCTCCGGCCCCGAGCACGGAAACCGCGGCTACCTGCGCCGAGCCGGCGAAGGTCGTCGCCGACATGACGATCGCCGCCGCCGCATCGAGGTGCGCGGCGCGTGCGAGGACGCCGAACGACGCGCCGAGCGCGGCCGCAGCCGGGACGAGCGACGCTCCCACCCGCATCCCTCTACGCATGGCGAGCCCGGAAGGTGCGCGCCTTGGCGCGGTTGCCGCAGACGCTCATCGAGCACCACTGCCGCGACCGGTTGCGTGCGTGGTCGACGAATGCCCACCGGCACGTGTCGGAACGGCAGGCCTTGAGCTTCGGCCAAGTGCCGTCGGCCATCGTCTCGGCGACGGCGGCGAGCACGAGCGCGAGCGCACCGACCGCCCCGCCCTTGTGCGGCACGAGGCGGATCGAGCCGCTGTCGAACCGCGCGGCGCGCGGCCTCGTCCAGCGTGGCCGACGCGGAGTCGCGGTCGACCTCGACTCCGTTGTTCGAGCGGAGGAGCTCTCGAAGCGCCTCGCGGACAGCGCGCGCATCCGCGGCGTCCTTGTCGCTTGCGCGGACCTGCGCCGGCGCGAGACCATGCTCGGCGAGCCAGCGCGAAAGCCCGGCCGGCTCGCGGAGATCGTCGCGATGCTCCTCGAGCTCGGCCGTATTGACAAACGCCTCGATCAGTTCCAGCGAGGTCATAACCTGTGTTAGTGTATCACCGGTTACTACGGCTAGGAGGCCGACGATGAGCGCGTACACCGCAGCCCCTCTGGACGACATCGCCGCCGAGAAGTGGCCGTACTGGGCCCCGATCCGGCATCAGTTCGACATCCGTGCGTTCGGCGCGAGTGCCTGGCGGGGCGCGAGCGGCGACGAGGTGATCAAGCGCCACCAGGAAGGGCCCGGCGGGCATGAAGAGCTCTACCTCGTGCTGAGCGGCCACGCGAGCTTCGAGGTCGGCGGCGACAAAATCGACGGGCCGGCCGGAACGCTCGTCTTCGTGCGTGATCCAGAAGCAGAGCGTGTCGCGTTCGCCGCGGAGGACGGAACCGTGATCCTCTCGCTCGGCGGCTGGCCCGACCGCAAGTTCGAGGTCTCCGACTGGGAGACCGAGTCGCTCGGCCCCTCGCCGGCATGATCGCGCGGGTGTGGCGCGGCGCGACGCTCGCCGAGAACGGCGACGCCTACGCCGCGTACATCGAGGAGAGCGGCGTCGGGCCCGCGCGGAAGCTCGAAGGCGCGCGCGGGTCGCTCGTTCTCCGGCGCGTCCACGCCGGCTACGCGGAGTTCGAGACGATCATTCTCTTCGACTCGATGGACGACGTGCGCGCGTTCGCCGGCGACGATCTCGAGGCGGCGGTGTTCTTCCCCGAGGACGACCGGTATCTCGTCGAGCGCGAGCTCGCGGTGCGCCACTACGAGGTCGACGTCCATATGGTGTAGAGCGGAGCGGCACGGGCCCGGTGGCCCAGCTGGTCTTCAAAACCGGTGAGGCGGCGTAACCCGTCGCTGGGTAGGTTCGACTCCTGCGCCGCTCCGTACGCGTCGAAGCCCATTCATGTACGACGATCGCGGGCGTTCCGCCCTAAGCACGGAGCAGTCGGCCGGGATAGCTGGCTACTGGCGCGCGTACTCCTCAGCGGACTTCGGCTGAAACTCAAAGCCGACGAACCGTTCATCGCCGACGACCTCCGCATCGTGGCCAGGCTCGATCACATACACATCGCCAGGCCCAATCTCTAGCTCGGTTCCGTCGTCATGAATCACGCGCATCCTCCCTGACTGCACAACGCCCACGTGCCTGTGCTCGCAGCTATCCGTTCCGGCAACCGGCTTCACACACTCAGACCATCTCCACCCAGACTCCATCGTGAAGCGAGCGGCGGTCGTGCCGCCCAGATGCACGGTGTCCACCCGCGTCTTGTCTGGAGTCCGACTCTCGTCCGGCGAGTCAAAGTCGCGCTTCTCAACACCAGCCACGCCAACCTCCTTCGTCGCAGTACCGCCACTATGTCACCCGCCCGGCGCGGCGGCTGCGCCGCTCCGTCAGTCCTGAGGCGCAAACCGCGTCGCGAAACGTCCTCTCACGTGGACGGTCTACACGCCTTGTGTCGTATCGTGTACCATACGTCGCGTGGGCCGCGTGTACCGACTGAACGTAACGCTCGATGGCGAGCACGCCGCAAAGCTGTCGCAGCTCGCGAAGCGCTCACACGTCCAGGAGGGCACACTCGCGCGCTCGCTTCTCTCCCACGCGCTCGACGAAGCCGATCCCGATGCTCGTCACGTCGCCGAACTGCTCGACGGGATCGACGGGGCCTTCGAGCGGGCGCAGCTCGGGCTCGAGCAAGCCCGCGCCGGGAAGACGGTGCCGCTCGACGAGTTGTAGGTGGCGCGCGTCGAACTCGCCGAGACCGCGGTCGCCGATCTCGCGCAGCTCAGACGCACGCACAGCCTCCCCTCCGAAGCAGGCGAACGCATTAGACGCTCGCTGCAGCCGCTCGAGGAGTTCCCGCGCATAGGAGCAGAGCTCGGCGGACGCTGGTCCGGGTTCCGCTTCCTCCTCGGCCCGTGGCGCTGGATGATCCTCGTCTACGCCCACCTCGAGAAGCATGACCGCGTCGTTGTCGTAACGATCCAGGACGGACGATCCTCTCGTGCTCCGACAACCGAACGCTGAGATCTGCAGCGCCGGCTCGACACATGCCGGCGACAACTCGGGCAACAAGCCGCGCCCACCTGGCGCCGCGTGGACTCGACGCCCTTGACGCGGCACCCCAGCCGCCGTTGCCCTCCACCGGCAACCGCGTTGAGAGCGGCGCGGCGACCCCGGTGAGTCGCTCGCTCAGCTCCCGTAGTCGGCGGCGAGCCTCCAAGTCGTACGCCTGCGGGTGCGCGCGAGCCTCGGCGAGCCGGTCGAAGTAGCGGCCGCTCACCTCCGCAAGCTCGGGCGCCGCGACGAGGCGCGCCGTCGCGCGGACTCCTGTTTCGAGCGAGTCGTGCGGCGTCACGCCCGCTGCGAACACCATCTTCGTCGGCATGTAGGTGCCCGGGTGGAGGCAGTTCGCGGTCACGCCATTCTCGCCGAGCTCCTCAGCGAGGTCGAAGGTGAGCATCACGAGCGCGAGCTTGCTCTGACAGTACGCCTGGACGCCGCTGTACCTGCGCTCGAGCATCACGTCGTCGAAGTCGATCGGCGCCTGCCCGGCCGAGCTGACGTTGACGACGCGCGCGGGCGCCGAGCCGACGAGCAACGGCATCAGCAGCCGCGTGAGCAGAAACGGCGCCAGGTAGTTGACGGCGAAGCGCAGCTCGTGTCCGTCCGCACTCTCCATCCGGCGTCCGTCGCCCGGCAGGGTGGTGCCGATGCCGGCGTTGTTCACGAGAACGTCGAGCCGCTCGTGCTCGGCCGCGACCTGCCCGGCGAGGCCGTGCACCTCGGCCAGTGACGAGAGGTCGGCGCGGTACCAGCCGAGCGTCTCGCTTCCGGTCTGCGCGCGCAGCTCCGCCAGCGTCTGTTCGCCGCGCTCCTGATCGCGCCCGTGCAGGAGCACCCGCGCGCCCATGCCGGCGAGTTCGGCGGCGAGAGCCTTGCCGAGGCCGTCCGTCGCCCCGGTGACGAGCACCGTCGGCTTCACGCAGCCTCCCCGAAATGCGCTTCCTCGGAACCGCGGATCATGTCGGCGAGCTGCGCTCGAACGCGCTCGAGCTCGACCGTGTGCGCCTCGATCTCATTGCCGGTCGCGCCGCGATCGGCAAGCAGGTCGCGGACGAGCACGAGCCCTCGTGCGCGCAGCAGAAGGTCGTCGATCTCGTGTGCGAGCAAGCTCTCTCGGTCGGTGTGGCGAATAGCCGTCATCATGCTGCCTCCTCGAATGGCTCGATGGTTTCGGTCGCGACCGGTGACTCGATCACCGCGGGCCGCCGCGACGGTGCGACGAACCCGACTGCGATCGCAGCTCCGAGCAGAGCAAGACCGGTCAGGATGTAGAACGAGGTCTGGAAGCCGTGCGTGAGACTGCCGCTCGCGAGCGAGGTCGCGAGACCGTGGCTCGTGGACGCGGCGGCAACCGTGCTCACCGCGGCGAGGCCGACCGCGCCGCCGATCTGCCTGCTCGTGTTGATCAGGCCGGAGGCGACCCCGGCATCAGCGCCGGCGACTCCTGTGAGTCCGGCGATCGTCATCGGCACGAACGTGAACCCCAGGCCGATCCCGCTCACCAGGGCAGACGGGAACAGGTTCCAGAAGTACTGCCCGTGCGCCGGTAGCTGCGTCAGGAGCGCAAGCCCGACCGCGACGAGCAGCAGTCCCGAGGCGAGGACGGGGCGGATGCCGAGCCGCGTGACCAGCGTCTGCCCGACATTCGCGAACACGACGATCGCGAGCGTGGTGGCGACGAATCCGGCGCCGGTCTGAAGGGCCGAGTAGTGCAGCACCTGCTGCATGTACAGCGTGAGCAGGAAGAACTGCGAGAACGAGATGGCCCCGACCAGGATTGCGATGCCGTTGGCCGCCGCCAGTGTGCGCCGGCGGAAGATGCGCAGCGGGAGCAGCGGCGCGGCCGACCGGAGCTCGATCGCGGCGAATGCGGCGATCAGGGCGGCCGATCCCCCGAGCATCGCGATCGTCGACGCGTTGCTCCAGCCTGACTCCGCCGCGCGGGTCAATGCGTAGACAAGCAGCATCAGGCCGGCCGTGATCGACGTCGCGCCGGCGATGTCGAAGTGGCGGTGGGACAGCACCGAGCGGCTCTCGCGCAGCAGCCACGGCGACACGGCGATCACGGCCGCGCCGACCGGAACATTGATGAAGAAAACCCACGACCACGAGAGGTACGACGTGAGCACGCCGCCCACCAGGACACCTGCTGCGGCGCCGCTTCCGGAAGCGGCGCCCCAGATGCCGAGCGCGAGATTCCGCTCACGGCCCTCGCGGAAGGTGGTCATCAGGATCGAGAGCGCGGCGGGAGCGAGCAGCGCGCCACCAAGCCCCTGTGCGGCGCGAAAGGCGACGAGTGAGCCTTCCGACCACGCGAGACCGCAGAGGAATGAGCTGGCCGAGAAGAGCGCCAGCCCGGTCACGAAGAGGCGCCGGCGGCCGAGGATGTCGGCAAGCCGCCCGCCGAGCAGCAGGAAGCCGCCGAAGAGGATCGCGTAGGCGCTGATCACCCACTGCAGGCTGGCCTCTGAGAAGTGGAGGTCGGTCTTGATCGACGGCAGCGCGACGTTCACGATCGCGATGTCGAGAACGACCATGAACTGGGCGGCGACGATCACGGCGAGAGCGAGCCAGCGGCGGCTCTCGGGAACCGCACCGATCGAGGTGTTTGTCACTAATAGCCTCCTCAGATCGTTGGAATTTGCCACGATAGCAGCTACCAACGCTTGGGTGGGCTACACTTATTCCCCGATGACTGCACAAGGTTCTCAGCTACCGGCCGCCCCCCGGCGTCCGGGACCGCCCAAGGAGCTCCTCTCGAGCCCTTCATTCCTGCTCAAGAAGCTGGGCCTCACGATCAAGGAACGCACGGTCGAGGCCTTCGAGGAGACCGGCCTGAGCGGATACCACCACGCGGTTCTCGCGCTGCTCCACGAGGAGCCGCGGGAGACGCAGGCGATGATCGCCGACGCCCTCGGCTACGACCGCAGCCACCTCGTCGGCGTTCTCGACGAGCTCGAGGAGCGAGGGCTCGTCGAGCGCCGCCGCGACGTCACCGACCGGCGCCGCCACCTGGTCAGCCTCACACCCGCGGGCGAGGAGGCCCTCGAACGCGTACGCGCGGTCGCGAAGCGGGTCGAAGACGAGTTCTTCAAGCCGCTCGACGCCTCGGAGCGCAAGACGCTCAAGGCGTTGCTCGCGCGGTTGGCGAGCCACCACGACGCGCGGTACCGCAGCAACGGCGACTCGTAGAGCGCCGGCCGCTACTTCACGAAGATCTCGGAACTCTGCGGCGAAGCCGTGCCGAGCGCGTACTCCAGGCCCTCGACCGCGAGGGTCGGGGGCGTTCCCCCGGCCCAGAGCTCACACGCACGCGCCTCGATGGCGTCCAGCTGCTCCTCGTCGTGGAGGGGGTCGTGGTGGAAGAGCAGAAGACGATCGACGTGCGCGGCCTGGGCGAACTGCACCGCCTGGGCGACGCTCGAGTGTCCCCAGCCGACCTTGGCCGGGTACTCGGACTCGGTGTACTGCGAGTCGTGCATCAGCACGTCGGCCTCGAAGGCCAGGTCGAAGCCGGAGATCCAGTCGGTGCTCAAGTCGACGACCTGCCCGCCGAGGTACGGCTCGTGATCGGGCAGATAGGTGAGCACACCTCCATCGCCCTCGATGCGGTAGCCGACCGTCGGGCCCGGGTGCAGCACCGGCTGCGCACTGATCGTCGCCGACCCGATCGTCCAAGGCTCCCGTGGAACGTCGTGAAAGCTGACTTCCGAGGGTGCGTCAGCAAGCAGAACCGGGAAGAACGGCGGCGCCAGGAACCGCGCGATCCGCGCACGCAGCGACACCGGTCCCGCGACCGGCCCCCAGATGTGGAGCTCCGTCTCCGGCTGCCACAGCGGGACGAAGAAGCCGAGTCCCTCGAGATGGTCGAGATGCAGGTGCGTCAGAACGAGGTGGATCGGCCGTCCCGGATTGCCGGCAAGCTCGACGCCGAGCTCGCGGATGCCGGTGCCTGCATCGAGAATCAGGAGCGTCCCGTCGGCGAGCCGGATCTCCACGCACGAGGTGTTTCCGCCGCGACGAAGCGTGCGCGGCCCCGGCGTCGCCAGCGACCCGCGACAACCCCTGACGATCGCCTTCACGCGGCATGCCCCTCTCGCGGCTCTCGCTCCCAGAAGATCGAGACGACGCCGACGACCGCCCGCTCGCTGGAGAGAAGCGGGAAGGCGGTCGCCGAGATCTCCTGGCGGACACCGCTGATGGTCAATGCGAACTCGTGGTGTGCCGGTCGGCGCTCGTGCAACGCCAGCCGACTGGGCAGTCGCTCGGCCGGCAACGGCGAGCCGTCGAGCTCCTCTCTCGGCACCATCGTGACCCAGTCCTCAGCCGGGATCTCGCCGGTCTCTGCGAACCTCTGCCCGAGCAACCGCTCGGCCGGCTCGTTGAAGTAGACGAGGTTCCCGTGGGCGTCCGTCACGAGGACGGCGGTCGCGAGTCTCGAAGCGAACTCGCGGGCCACGATCAGGATCAGATCCTTCGGCTGCCGCTTCGCCTTGCTCACCGTTGGTTCCACACATCGCGCTGCTCGATCACGAGTCCCTCAGCGTCGAATCGCAGGAGCGAGACTCCTGCGAGGTCCTCGCTCGACCCGTCCCTCAGCCGGGTCTGCGCATGCCACTCGACCGCGGCACGGTCGCCCGCCACGATCGGATCATGGAAGACAGGGGTCGCCGTCTCCTCTTCCGCGAAGACCTGCTGCACGTACTCGGCTGCCGGCTGCGCCTCGCGAAAGGGATGCGACTGAAAGTACGCCCCGTCGGCGTAGAGAGCGACGATCGCCGACGAGTCGTGCTCGCGCCAGGCGCGTTCCCAGGTTCGCGCCCACCGTTCGGCCGCCTCGCCTGTCGTCATGCGGCTCACTCTAAACCCGTAGACGAGCCCCTCCACACCGTGAGATGGTGCGCGCGAGGAGCCACCGCTTCGAGAGAGAGGTGAGAGCGTGAGCGACGAAGCTCGCATGCCGCGCAGGGAGTTTCTGTCGAGGAGCGCCAAGGTAGCCGCAGCGGCGGCCGCGGCCCCGTACCTCGTCACCGGCCAGGCCAGAGCGGACGGTGGTCGCGGCGAGCTCGGCCTCGTCGGCGCCGACCACGTCGGCATCACCGTCCCCGACATCAACCAGGCGATCGAATGGTTCGAGGACGTCATGGGCGGGGTCGCACCGCTGACCTTCGGCCCCTTCAGCGATCCGACCGGCACGTTCATGCACGATCTGCTCGGAGTCGACCCGCGCGCCGTGATCTCGCAGATCACGATGATTCGCATCGGCCACAGCGCGGGGATCGAGCTGTTCCAGTACGAGGCACCCGATCAGAACCAGACCCATCCGAGAAACTCCGACTGGGCCGGGCACCACATCGCGTTCTACGTCACCGACATCGACGACGCGGTGGAATACATGCGTTCGAGGGGAGTGCAGAAGTTCCTCGGCCCGCTCCCGGTGACCGACGGCCCGGCTGCGGGGCAGGCGATCAACTACTTCCGCACACCGTTCGGCACCTACATCGAGCTGATCAGCTATCCGAACGGAATGGCGTACGAACGCGATCCGAGCAGGCCGCTCTGGTCGCCGAAGCGCAACGGCCTCGATTCCGTCGTGACGAAGGTTCCGGGGCTGCTCGGGATCGACCACATCGGCATTACCGTTCCCAACACCACGCTTGCGTCGAAATGGTTCCAGGACGTTCTCGGCTTCAGTGCGCCGCTCACGTTCGGGCCGTTCAGCGATCCGACCGGGACGTTCATCCAGGACCTCCTCGACGTCGACCCTCGGGCCGTCGTCGAGAACATCACCGAGGTTCGCGGCGGCAACGGGCCGAACGTCGAGCTGTTCCAGTACACGGCGCCCGATCAGGATCAGGTGTTCAGGAAGAACTCCGACTGGGGCGGCAAGCACATCGCCTTCTACGTGCGGCACATGGACAAGGCCGTGGCGTACATGCAGGCGAAGGGCGTCGAGAAGCTGCTCGGCCCGCTCGCGGTGACCGACGGGCCGGCCGCGGGACAGACGATCAACTACTTCCACGCGCCGTTCGGCACCTTCATCGAGCTGATCAGCTACCCGGAGGGCATGGCATACGAGACCACGGCGCCGATCCCGCTCTGGGACCCGCGCGACAACCGTCCGTAGTCGGCGTTCGACGGGCATGCTGTCGCCATGGCGGGCGGCGACATCGAAGCGCTCACGCGCGCATGCAAGGCATTGGTCGACGAGACTCGAGCGCAGGTTGCCGCGGGGAAGGATCCTGACCCGCAGACGGAGCCTCGCCTTCGAGCTCTGATCGACCGAGCCCGGCGAGAAGGGTCCGACGAGCGCGCAGCGATCGATCGGATCGAGCGCCATGCGCTGGAGCAGCTCGAACGCCTGCTGTCGGTTCACCGTGCGCGCGCTCTTGTCGCACGCGAGCCGGCTCGCCGGGCAGAAGCCTCAGCCGCACGCCGTCCGCCTTTACGAACACGACCGATGATCACCGGAAACATGGAGGTTCGGCGGGAAACGAACGGCGACCGGTTCCTGCTTGCCTGGGACGCCGCCGCGCCCGTGACGAGCTGGGAGGTTCGCTTCAGCGAGCGCACGGACGCTCGCGGGGCCTATCTCGTTCGCGAGACGCTGACGTTCCCGGCGTCCCAGACGACTGTCGAGCTGCCGCTCGCCGAGCATGCACTGCAGGTGCACGTCCTCGGCCGCCGCCGCGACGGCCGGCTGCTTCGGCGTGCGGTGATCTCCGGTCTCACACGCGATGGCTGGAACGAACGCTGGCAGCGTCGCGCGAGCGCTTCGTGACTGCTGCCTGACTCGCGACGCTGCGCGCCTACCTCGAGCGGCTCGACAGCCGTCCTGCCAAGCAGCGCGCGTACGACTAATCGTCGGCGGACGCAGCAAACGACGCGTACGCACGCTGCAGCACCGCTGCGAGGTCCTCGCCACGCAGCTGCAGCCCACTCGGGCCCAGGCGCTTGAGCACCGCACCCACCGGCAGCGGCCTCAGCGGGCGAGGGTCTGGAAAGCCGCCCGCGCGCCACGGGTCGTCGTCGGTCAGGTCCGCGGCCGGCTCGGGAGTCGACACGATTGCCGCTTCGACAGGCAACACCGGTGCCGCGACACAGCCGCGCCAGCGAAGCAGGAGCGACGGATCGGCGTCGATTCCCTCCGCGACCGCGTATGCGAGCGCAGCGACGTGCTCGCACAGCTCCCCGTCACGGTCGCACGAGCACGTTCGGCCGAGCTCGTACGGGCGCGGCACGAGCGGCTCGCTCCAGTCTTCGATCAGCAAGTGCTCGAGGTGCACCGACTGCAGGCGGCCCTCGACGGCTTCTTCGAGCGGCCGATTCCCGCGCGCGAAGCGCGTCATCGCAGCCCAGATCCGCGGCGGCACCGGCTTCGCGGTGATCGTGACCGAACGCCCGGCGACGCTCGCAGAAAGCGTTCCCTGCTCGACCCCGACGGCGGCGACGGCTCCCTCGCGGAAGAGCTCGCGAGCCCGCTCCGCAACCGCCGACCCCTCGTCGCGCACGACCGAGCTCGCGAGGAGCCGCGCCCACGGGCCGTGACCCGGCCGGCTGCTCACGCTGCGGCCTCCATCCAGTCCGGCGAGAGCGCGACGGCGGCACGGATCGCGCCGATGTCGAGGTCGCCGAGCCAGTCCTCGGTACCGCCGTGGATCACCTTGGCCGCGAGCTCGCGCTTCGACTCGAGGAGCTGATCGATCCGCTCCTCGAGCGTGCCCACGCAAATAAGACTGTGCACGAACACCGGCTTGCGCTGACCGACGCGATGCACGCGGTCGGTCGCCTGCTGCTCGACCGCGGGGTTCCACCAGCGGTCGAAGTGGATCACGTGATTCGCGGCGGGCAGGTTCAGCCCGCGGCCGCCCGCCTTGATCGAGATCACGAGCACCGACGGGCCCTCCTCCGTCTCGAAGGCACGCAGCACGTCGTCGCGTTGCCGCGCCGTGAGCCGCCCGTGGAAGAACCCGACGCGCTTGTCGAGGTGCTCCGCGAGGTGCGGGACGAGCCGGTCGAACCCCGGGTACTGCGTGAAGACGAGCGCCTTGTCGCCCTCCGGCACCCGCCCCAGCAGCTCCACGAGCCGGTCGAGCTTCCCGGAACGGCCGTCCAATGCCTGCCCGGTCGGCAGCAGCAGCTCCGGGTGGTTGCACACCCGCTTGAGCTGGCTGAGCATCGCGAGCACCGATCCGCGCTGGCCGAAGCTGCCGTCCTGCTCCTGGATCCGCGGCATCCAGCGGTCGACCGTCGCCTGATAGAGGCTCGCCTGCTCGACCGTCAGCCGGCAGTAGTCCTTCTCGATCGTGATCGGAGGCAGCTCCAGCTCCACCTCCGGGGAGTCCTTCGCACGACGCAGCACGAACGGCCGCACGATCCCGCGCAAGCGCTCCAGGGAGTTCTCGTCGTTGAACGCCTCGATCGGCCGCGCGAACGTGCGGTCGAACCGGTCGCGCGGGCCGAGCAGCCCCGGATTGACGATGTCCATGATCGCCCACAGCTCGCCGAGGCGGTTCTCGATCGGCGTGCCCGTCATCGCAACCCGCCGCCGCGCGCGCAGGCGGCGCAACGCGCGCGCACGCTTCGTCGCCGGGTTCTTGATGTCCTGCGCCTCGTCGAGCAGCAGTCGGTCCCACTCGAGGAGCGCAAGCGTCTCGATGTCGCGCGTCGCGATGTCGTACGACGTGACGACGACGTCGGAACTCCGCGCAGCCTCGATGAGCCCGTTGCCCGCGAGACGCGCGACGCCGTGATGCGACAGCACCCGCAACGACGGCGCGAACCGCTCGATCTCGTGAGCCCACTGCTTGACGACGCTCATCGGACACACGACGAGCGTCGGTCCGAGATCCGCCGTCTCCTCCCTCTCGGAGGCGAGCATCGCGATCGCCTGGACGGTCTTCCCGAGGCCCATGTCGTCGGCCAGGATCGCGCCGACACCGAGATCGCCGAGCATCCGCAGCCAGCCGTGCCCGCGCTCCTGGAACGGGAACAGTGCAAACGCCATCGACGCCGGGGTCGGCAGCGACCGGAAGCGCCGCTCGTCGTCGCCGAGCAGCTCCGCGAGCGACTCGTCGAGCGTCACCTCGCCGAGCTCGAGCCCGGCCTCGTCGGTCTCGAGGCCCGAGACGGCTCGAACGAGATCGACGATCCCGGAACCGGTGCGGCGACGCTCGAGGAACCGCAGCGCCCGCTCGACCTCGGACTTCCGCAATGCGTGCCAGCGTCCGGCCACGCGGACATACGGATCCTTCGCCTTCGCGAGCTCGATGAGCTCCTGCTCGCTCAGCGAAGCGTCGCCGACGGCGAGCCGCCAGTCGAAGCGCATGAGCGACGCGGTCGAGAGCAGCCCACTCGAGCGCACGGTCGGGTCGCGGCGGCTCGTCGCCGTCAGGTTCACGCGCAACCGGCTCGGCGTGCGCACCCACGCGGACGGCAAGAGCACCGGCACGCCCTTCTCCTCGAGCTGAGGTATGGCCTCGCGCAAGAAGATGCCGGCCGCGTCGACGTCGAGCTTTGCCTCGGTCGACTCCGCGCCGTCGAACCGGATCTCGTGCTCGGCGAGCAGAGGCTCGAGCTCGGCAAGCTGGCGGATGAAGTCCTTGCGCGGATCGCTCGCGCGCAGGAAGGAGAAGATGCCCTCGCCCCCCTCCCATACGAGCGATGCCGGCAAGCTGAGGGTCGGGTCGTCCTCCGCCTGGAGCCACAGCTCGAGCACGAGCCCGGTCTCGCCGCCGACCATTCGTTCGTCGAGATGGAGGCTGAGCTTCCACGACGCCGCGGAGCCGCGTGCAAGCGCGCCGAGACCGTCGTACACCCAGCGCGACAGCTGGCGCTTCAGCGTCGAATAGCCGGAGTGAGGCGGCAGGTGCGACTCGGCGCCGCCGAGCCCTTCGATGAACAGCTCGAGCGCCGACGGACGGCGAGGCAGCCGGCCGGCAAGGTTCACACGATCGGCGCGCAGGCGGTCGCGCGCGATCTGGTCGACGACGACCGGGTACAGATCGTTGACGGTCGCCTCGCGGTCGCCGTCGAAGGCATCGGCCGCAATCGGCGGCAGCGCCTTTGCGATCTCGGCGAGCGACGCCTGCACCGTCGCGTCGAGCGTTGCGCCCCAGAACGCGTGCCAGCCGTCGTCGTCGTGGTCGAGGTACGGGTGCACGAGCCCCTCGGCGACGGAGCGGTGCGCAAGCTCGACGATGGCGAAGACGGCCCGAGCGCTCCCGCCGGGCTCGAGGCCGGCCAGCGGCTCGGCCGCGAGCGCGACGAGGTCGCGCACGCCGACGCGCCGGGCATCGAATCCACGGGCCAGCGTCAGTTCGGCGGACGCGGGCGCGCCGACGCTCAGCCCATCGGCAGACAAGGTCCCGTCGCCCGCACGCGCGAACGCGTACGCGGTCGGGTCTTGCTGCCAGACGATCTCCAGGGTTCTCTCGGCCGCAGACATGAACCTTCCAGAGTAGGCGTACAAGGCAACCTGCCGCGTCCCCCGCTTTCGGTACGAGCTCGTTTGCTTGCTTTGAGGGCGCGAGAGGAAGAAAACTGCGCGATTCACGTCCTTCTCGCGCGTCGGCGCGAGGGTGATGCCGAGCTCGCCGCGAGGCCAGCGCTACGGGAGCTGGATCATGCCCCGCACCGCGGACACGCAGGGCGCGGTGATCGGCAAGAAGGTCGCTCACTGGGAGCGGAAGCACTTCTTCCAGCCGGTCGATTGACCGAAGCGCACAAAGGCGAAGCGGCGGCGCGCGTCCTCGTGCGCCGCCGCAACGCCCCTGGCCGGGCGGCGACCTGATTGAAGACGTCTCGGGGCCTCACGGACCACGAACCCTCCGCGCGGAGAGCGGGTTTGACACGCCGGACCGGCCGGGTACATGCTGCCCGCTCGGACGCTAGTGCGGTTCGCCGCGAGGCGGGAGAACGGCAGCGGGGGAACGGCAAGAGGGGTCAGGAGATGCAGGCGATCCTCCTTCGGGCGCTCGGCACACTCGGCGCCGTCGCGCTCGTCGTTGCGACGGGCACCACGGCGGTCGACCGCGTCACGAAGAACACGGTCGCCGCCGACGCCTACGCCCGGCTACCGCTCGCGTTCGAGCAGAACCGCGGGCAGTACCCGGAACGCGTCCGCTTCGTCGCGCGCGGTGCAGGCGCGACGCTGGCGATCCGGGACCGTGACCTCTCACTCGCGCTTGCGAACGGGGCGCGACTGAGACTCCGCTTTGCGGCGGGGCGCGCGCAACCGCGCCTGCATGCGGGCCCACGCCTGCCCGGTCGCACGAACTACCTGCTCGGGGACGACCCGGATCAGTGGGTCCGCGGCGTCCCGACGTTCCGCAGCGTCGACCTGCGCGGGATCGCGCGCGGCATCGATCTGAGGGTCTACGGCAACGGCAGTCGCCTCGAGTATGACGTGGCTGTCGCCTCGGGCGCCGACCCGGGGGCGGCTCGTTTTTCGGTCGACGGCGCCGGCTCGCTCGCGCTCGCGGCGAACGGCGATCTCCTGATCGTTACCAAGCGAGGAACGCTTCGCCAGCGGCGCCCACTCGCCTATCAGCACACTGCCCGAGGACGGCTTCGAATCCCGAGTCGGTACGTGCTGCGCGGGCGACGCGCGTTCGGCTTCCGTGTCGGCCCCCACGATCGGAGCCGGCCGCTGGTGATCGATCCGGTGCTGCCCTTCTACGCGACGTACCTCGGCGGCGCCGCGCGGGACTTCGCAACCGACGTCGCGGTCGACGGCGCCGGGAACGCCTACGTGGGCGGCTGGACGGACTCTGTGGACTTCCCCACCGCGAACGCGCCGGACGGCACGCTGGCGCGTGACGCGAGCTTCTGCGGAAGCGTCGATCCATGTGCAGACGCGTTCGTGACGAAGCTCAATGCCGCCGGGACCGCGATCGTCTACTCGACCTTCCTCGGCGGCTCGTGGGACGACCGGATCAAGAGCATCGATCTCGATTCCGCCGGCGACGCGTACGTGACGGGCAAGACCACCTCGACCGACTTCCCCACCGCCAACGCGTACGACTCGTCGCGGGCGAACGGGGCGATCGGCGACGGATTCGTCGCCAAGCTCAGTCCGGACGGATCCTCGCTCGTCTACTCGACCTATCTCGGCGGCTTCGGCATCGACGACCCGCTTGGGATCAAGGTCGGGACGGACGGCTCGGCGACCGTGGCCGGCAATACACTCGCGACGGACTTCCCCACCACAGCCGGCGCGCTCGCGAGGACTTGCGCCGTCGATCCGGCGTCCGGCTACTGCTACCGGAACTTCTTCGTCACGAAGCTCTCGCCCACGGGCGGATCCCTGCTGGCTTCGACGTACGTGCCGATCGGACGCGACGGGCCGACGTACGCAAACGCGGCCGCCTTCGACGGAAGCGGCGGCGTCTACTTCACCGGCGCGACCGCGAGCATGGACTTTCCGGTCACACCCGGTGCCTTTCAAACCTCGCGGACGTCGATATCGGCTTATGACGCCTTCGTCCTCAAGGTCAACGGCACGTCGTCGATCGCGTACGCGACGCTCATCGGCGGCGATTACGGCGTCGACGAGGCATCCGGGATCGCCGTCGACGGAGTCGGGGCGGCCTACGTCACAGGCCGAACAGACTCCGCGCGGTTCCCGGTGACGCCGAATGCGCTCGACTCCCTCTGCGAGCGCACCGGAGAGCAGTGCGGCAACGTCTTCGACGCGTTCGTGTCGAAGCTGTCGCCGAATGGCGCTCAGCTGCAGTACTCGACCTACCTCGGCTCCGACGGACGCGACTACGGCCGCGCGATCGCGGTCGACTCCACCGGAAATGTGACCGTGGCCGGAGAAGCGGGCAGTTACAACCTCCCGACACGCGAGCCTTACCAGGCGCAGCCGCTCAACGTGAATTGTCAGCGCGTGCTCTCGGCCGACTGCGGCGACATCTTCATCACGCGTTTCGCCCCCGACTGGACGCTCACCTACTCGACCTACTTCGGCGCCAGCAACCTCAACGACAGCTCCGACATCGCTTCGGCGCTCGCCCTGAACGGCGGCTCCGCCTTTCTCGCCGGCGCCACGACCTCGTCGTTCCTCGCCACCCCAGGCGCCTACAAGACGAGCTGTGGGGTCTCTTCCGACGGGGTCTGCGATGCGAACGCCGGCGACGCGCTGGTCGCCCGCTTCGACTTCGCTCCAGCCGGTGCCTGCAGCGTCGACGGCAGCGTGCTCAGCGTGGCGACGAACGGCTCGCCCATCTCGATCGTGCGAAACGGCTTCGCGATCGAGGTGCGCCGCGGCGGCGCTCTCGACGCGAACTGTGGAGCCGGGACTGTCACCGGCATCTCGCAGGTGAACATCATCGGAACCGACGGCAGCGACGACGTAACCGTCGATCTCGGCGGGGGCGCATTTGCGCCGGGGTCGCGCCCCGAGCCCGACGGCGACCAGGAGATCAAGTTCGGCGTCGACCTCGGCGGGGGCAGCGACGTCTTCACGATCCGCGGCGGCGAGGGGCCCGACCGGTTCCTCCAATCGCGAGAGTGGGGCGACCTGACTCCCGACGCGGACCACGACACCATCCTGCGCGGGGTCGAGCGGATCGTGATCGACGGCCGCGGCGGCGGCGACCAGCTGCGTGCCTGGGGGACGGGCGCGGCGATCACCGTCCGCGGCGGCGCCGGCACCGACGACCTGCTCGGAAACGAAGGCGACGACACGATCGACGCACGGGACGGCGAGATCGACACTGTCCAGTGCGGCAACGGCAACGATACGGTCCTCGCCGACGCTGTGGACACGGTCGCAGGCGATTGCGAGAACGTCGACCGAGGCGGCGGCACCCCACCGTCTAGACCTCCGAACGATGACTTCGCAAACGCCCAGCCGACAGGCCTGAACGGCGCGACGCTCACCGGATCGAACGTCGGCGCGACGAAGGAGCCCGGCGAGCCGGCCCACGCCGGCAACCCCGGCGGCGCCTCGGTCTGGTACCGCTGGGTGGCGCCGGGCGACGGCATGGCCGCCGTGACGACGCAGGGCACGCCGTTCGACACGCTGCTGGCCGCCTATCGCGGCGCAACCCTCTCCGCACTCACGCCCGTCGCCTCCAACGACGACTGGCAGACCGCCACAAGCACCCGGCAAGTGAGCACGATCCGCTTCCGGGTCCAGGCGGGTGTCGAGTACGAGATCGCCGTCGACGGCAAGAACGGCATCAGCGGCTCGTTCACGCTCGGCTTCTCGTTCACGCACCCGGGACAGCCGAACGACCTCTGGGTCGACGCACAGCCGATCGCGGGCTCCTCCGGCTGGATTACCGGCGACACGACGGCCGCGACCACCGAGTTCAACGAGAACTACCAGCACAACGGCAGCTCCGTCTGGTACCGGTGGGTCGCGCCGGAGACCGGCGTCGCTGCGTTCGCGACCGAAACGACGACGACGCAGGGCGGCGCGGGGATCTTCGTCTACACGGGCGGAACGTTCGACCTTCTCGCAGCGCAGCCGCTCGCCGACCGATCGCCCGAGACGCAGGTCAACGTCACAGCCGGCACCACCTACTGGCTCGCCGTCACGAGCATGGGCGGCGCCTTCACCCTCACCTGGCACTCGGGCCATCCGCGCAATGACGCCTTCGCCGCAGCCGAGTGGCTCGGCTATCCGTACACGGACGTGGGCATCGCCAACGGCGGCGCGACCCTGGAGCCGGGCGAACCGCAGCACGCCGGGGCGACGGGCGGAGCCTCGCTCTGGTACCGCTGGACTGCGCCTGCGAGCGGACGCGCCGAGTTCTACACCCGCGCCTCAGGCGTCGACACCGTTCTCGCCGTATACACCGGGACGACACTCACGTCGCTGACGGCCGTCGCGGCCAATGACGACCAAGCCGCCGGCGACCCTTCGAGCTACGTCGCCTTCGACGCGGTGGGCGGACGCGTCTACCGCATCGCCGTCGACGTCAAGGGCGGAGCCTGGACCACGTTCCGACTCGACTGGTACGCACCGGTGACGGCGATCTCGAACGAAACCGTCGCGGGAGCCGGCGAGCTCACGGGTGTCTCCGGCACCGCAACGAGCGGCCTCGGGACCGGCAAGGAGAACGGCGAGCCCGATCATGCAGGCAACCCCGGTGGACGCTCGATCTGGTTCACCTGGACCGCGCCGAGCAGCGGCACAACGACCATCGACACGCAGGGATCGAGCTTCAACACGCTGCTCGCCGTGTACAGCGGCTACGCCCGGCACGACATCAGCACGCTCGTCCCGGTCGCCGCCAACGACGACGCAAGCGCCACCGTGCTCACGAGCCGCGTGAGCTTCGTCGCGGTCGGTGGCACGACCTACTGGATTGCACTCGACGGCTGGTCCGACGGGATCGACGTCGCCGGAGGCGCGGCCAACCTGAGCTGGCTCCTCGGCAGCGGCCCGTCCGGGAGCCCCGAGGGCGACATCACACCGCCGGAGACGACGATCGGCACCGCGCCCGGCAACCCGACGACGGCAACCGGTGCGACGTTCACGTTCAGCGCGAGCGAACAGGGCTCCGCGTTCGCCTGCTCCGTCGACGCCACCGCCTTCAGCAGCTGCACCTCGCCTCAGACCTACGACAACCTCGGCCCCGGCAGTCACACCTTCCGCGTCCGCGCCATAGACCCTGCCGGCAACGCCGACCCCACGCCTGCAGAGCACACGTGGACGATCCAAACCGCCACGACCGCGACGCCGAGCCCCGCTCCGCCGCCGTCTGTCCCAGCCGGCGGGAGTGGAGGCGGCGGCGTGCCTCCCGACCTGCACGTGGACCTCGCCGCAAGCGCCGCGAACTCACCCGCTGTCGGCTCCGAGCTCGTCTACTTCGTCAAGCTCTCCGTGAAGAACGCCGGGTCAGCATCGGCGGTGAGGCTCGACCTCGCATTGCCCGCAGGCTTCACCGTCACGAGGAGCTACGCCGATCGCGGCTCGGGATGCAACGGCAGCGGCACAGCGCTCACGTGCGACGTCGCCTGGATCTCGCCCGGCACACCGAGCAACGTCACGATCTGGGGCATCGTCAACCTCGCCGGCGAAACCGCGATCAGGGCGACCGCGACCAGCCTCGTGGAGCCGGAGCTCGACGGAAGCGACAACACGGCCGAGTTGAAGCTCCTACCCGCGCAGCCCGTCCAGGACGTTGCCGGCAGCCATGCCGCCTCGCCGGCCGCGCTCAGGCCGCCGGTCATCACCGGTCGGCCACTGCCAGGAAACACGCTCCGTGCCTTGCCGCCCGCCTGGACGAGCCCGCCCACCCGGATCATCTACCAGTGGCAGCTCTGCTCGACGCGCGGCTGCGCAGCGATCCCGGGTGCGACGGGAAGGCAGCTCAAGCTCCGCCGCTCCTACGCGGGCCACAGCGTCCGCGTCGTCGTAACCGGCATCACCACCGTCTCGACCACCAGGAGCATCTCCGCAAGACTGCGGATTCCGCCTCAGAAACGCCGCTGACACACTTCGCAGGGGATGCCGACGCTCGAGCACACGTACTCGTACCTCGGGCCTTCGATGGTCTCCGAACACGACGGGCGTGCCGAAGTCAGCCTTGCCACCTCGGGCGGACGGTCGCCGAACCCGTACTTCTTCACCGGCTTTCTCGGCGCGCCCCGGCAAACCGCGCAGGCTCTTCTCGTCGTCGCCGAGGTGGCGCGGACTCGGTACTACGAGCCGCCGAACATGGTGGCGGCCAGGATCGCCGCCGCCGATCCGGTGGTGACGAGCAACGTCGACCGGCTGCGGTTCGAGTCGTTCTCGGCCTGCGCCGGCGTCTATGCGCGGCTCGATCTCGAGCCGGGAGTGCTCGATGGAAAGCCACGGGAATGGGGCACGACGAACGTCGACTTCAATCCGCCTATGCGGGCCGCGCTCGCGCGCGTTCACGACGATGAGGCGATGCTGATGCACGTCGGGCTCGACGAGGTGCGCCTGACGACGCTGAGCGGTTCCGCCGTGGAGAAGAAGGTGCCGCTGCCGGACCGCTGGCTGAAGGGTTTCGCGGAGGTGCAGGTCGCATCTGCGCAGATGCTGCTGCTGCACGAGCTTCCTGCTGTGAAGGGGCGACGCTTCCTGCAGAGCCTTCCGCGGACCAGGTCGCGCTCGGTCGCGTGGGCGGTGCCGGCGGGCGGCGGCCTGCGCCTGTCCTCGCGCGCCGGCGATGCCGCCGTGTGCCTTGCCGGCCCGGAGCGGCTGCGGCTCCTGGAGAACGTGCTGCCGTTCGCGAAGACCCTGCGCGCATACGGCCCCCCTCCGTCGCGTACCGCGGGCGCGACGCCAAGCGTCTGGGAGCTCGAGTTGGAAGGCGCCCGCCTCGTGTTCGCCTTGTCCCCGGAGCTTCTTCCGCGGCTTCTCGGGCGAGGGCGGCGTCCTCTCCGATCTGGCGTCCGCCGACGAGGAGGACGTGGACGCGGTCGCCGAGACCCTGCACGGCGACCCGGAGATCGACACATCCGATGTCGCACGTGTGACCGGCCTCGCGCGGTCCTCGGTGCAGACCGCTCTGGGCGTTCTCGGCGCCGCGGGTCGCGTTGGCTACGACCTCGCTCATGGCGCGTACTTCCACCGCGAGCTCCCATACGACCGCGCGGCGCTCGAGAAGATGCACCCGCGGCTGCTCGGTGCACGCGAGCTCGTCGAGCAGGGCGCGGTCACCCTCAGCGGCGACAGCGCAACGGTGCGCAGCGGCGACGCGGAGTACCTCGTCCGGATCGAGG
>WNGE01000811.1_pt1 | contig 40561 bp, 41 predicted proteins | sample 5400651 | NCBI WGS metagenome assembly WNGE01 (sample SAMN13153370, study PRJNA577476) | soil metagenome | isolation source: 60 cm soil or saprolite under grassland replicate 2 | place: USA:California | collected 2016-06-15 | reverse complement strand
GGGATCAGCCGAGCGACGCCCAGAAGCGCTCGAGCACGGCGGCGCCCCGCGCCGGGTCCTGCAACATCCACCAGTGGCCCAGGCCGTTCAGCTCGGCCACCTCGGCGCCGGCCCTGCCGGCGGCGCTGCGAGCCCGTGCGGGCGCCAGGAACGGGTCCTCCGACGGCAGCAGCACCAGGCCGGGGACTGGCACGTCGTGGAACTCCGGCGACCATTCGCGACCCACGTCGACCGCCGAGCGGTACAGCGCCAGGATGCAGTCGGCCATGGTCCGGTCCGCGGCGCTCATCGCGAGCGCCCGGTCGCGGGGGACGCCGAACTGCTCGAAGAGGCCGGCCCGCTGCTCGACCGGCTGGGCGAGCTGCTGCTCGAAGAAGGCCTCGCCGGCGCCTGGCGTCTGCCAGATCCTGGCGACCTCGTGCCACCTGAACTCGCCGTCGGCGATCCCGGCCGCGTCGCTGACCCAGGAGCGGACCAGGTCCGGACGGACGCTGACCAGCCGCACGGCGAAGCCGCCGCCCCAGTCGTGGCCGACCAGGTCGACGGGGCCGCCCGCACGGATTCGTTCCAGCTCCCCGACGAGCCAGTCGACGTACTCCTCCTTGGTGGCGCCGAACCCGTCGGGCCTCCGGCAGCCGAAGCCTGGCAGCTGCAGGGCGGCGACGTCGTCACGGTCGAGGTGGGAGCGGAGCGGGTCCCAGACCGCCGGCGTCTCGGGAACCCCGTGAACCAGCACGACGGTCATCGGCGCTGCACCTCCAACTGGTCGCCGCGGGCAAACCCGGGCAGCCTGGCACGCCTGCCGATGCCGGACAAGCCCCCGCAGCGGTCCCTACTGCTCCGAGCGCGCCGGTGGCCCGCCCATCGTCCGCAGCATCGCCGGCCCGCCGGTGCGGGCGAAGCGCACCAGCAGCACCGCGGCGACGGCGAGGAAGACCAGGTTGAGGATGGTGGTGTAGTTCCAGGTGACGCTGGCCTCGAGGACCTTGGCGGCGCGCTCGCCCGGGACCAGTCCCACCGCGCCGAAGACCAGCTCGACCACCAGGCCGGCAGCGACCATGGTGGCGTAGAAGGTGGCCAGCAGGAAGGCGGCCATCCGCCAGCCGTAGTAGCGGCGGTAGATGTCGAGCACCGGCAGGACGATCAGGTCGGCGAAGATGAACGCCACCACCCCGCCGAAGCTGATGCCACCGTTCCACAGCACCGCGGCCAGCGGCACGTTGCCGATCGAGCAGACGAACGAGACCACCGCCACCAGCGGGCCGACCAGCGGCCCCCAGAGCTTGGCCGCGAGCGGGTGGCCGCTGAGGAAGAAGCCCTGCCAGAACCCCTCGGGGACCCAGGCGGCGAGCGCGCCGGCGACCAGCAGGCCGATGGCGACGTCGACCCAGACCGAGGCCCAGTCCATCACGAAGTAGTGGCTGGTGGCGGTGAAGCCCTCGGCGGAGCGCAGCCGCGACCAGAGCGAGCCACCGGCGACGGCCATGTCCATGCCGGCGTGGCCTTCCATGCGCCCGGCGACGCCGCGTTCGGCCTGGCGGCGGGCCGCGGTGACCAGCCGGGGCCGCAGCGTGGCGCGGAACACCAGCGCGAGCAGCACGATCATCAGCGGCCCGCCGACGAACTCGGCCACGGTGAACTGCCAGCCGACCAGCACCGCGAGGATGATGCCGAGCTCGATCACCAGGTTGGTGGAGGCGAACTGGAAGGCCATCGCCGCGGTGAAGTCGGCGCCCTTGCGGAAGATCGACCTGGCCAGCGCCACCGCCGCGTACGAGCACGACGAGGACGCGGCGCCGAGCCCGCCGGCCAGGCAGAGCGAGCGCGGCGAGTCGTCGGGCAGCAGCCGGCTCATCTCGCTCTTGGAGACCACCGCCTGCACCGCCCCGGACAGGGCGAAGCCGAGGATCAGCGCCCACAGGATCTCCCAGAACATCGCGAACGCGAGCCCGAGCGCATGGCCGATGGGAGCCAGCATGGTCACCTCGCCGGTGGCGGGCCGGCCGTCACGCCTGCCGTGCGCGCGACGCCCGACCCGCCTCGAGCAGCCTCAGGGACTGTGCCAACGGGACGCCAACGCCTCAGCACTTGTCCTTGTAGAGGAACTCCTTCACGCCCTGGTCGTTCATGTTGTCCTTGGTGACCACCACGAAGCCGGTGCCGATCTGCTTCTGGACGGTCTCGCCCTTGAGGGCGGCGACCGCCTGCTCCACCCCGTCCTTGCCGATGTCGGCCGGCTTCTGGGCGATCAGCGCCTGGACGATCCCCTGCTGCAGGTCCTCGACCTGCTTGGGCCCGGCGTCGAAGCCGACGATCTTGACCTTCTTGGTCGCCCCGGCGCTGCGCATGCCGGTGGCGGCGCCCTCGGCGGAGAACAGGTTGGTGCCGAAGATGCCGACCAGGTCGCGGTGGGCGGCCAGCGAGGCGGTCGCCTTGGCGGCGGCCTGCTCCGGCTTGTCGTTGGAGTACTCGACCCCGATGTACTTCAGCCCCGGGGTGTTCTTGATCTCCTCCTCGAAGCCCTTGGCGCGGGCGTCGGTGGTGGAGATGCCAGGCTTGACGTTGATCACCAGCACCGAGCCCTTGCCGCCGGTCAGCTTGGCGAGGGTCCTCGCCGCCTCGCGGCCGCCCTCCTCGTTGTCCGAGGCGATCTGCGACTCGGCGAGCTGCTCGGCGTTCTCGGTGGTGGTGTCGACGAACACCAGCTTGATCCCGGCCTGCTTGGCCTGGGTGAGCGGCGGGATCATCGCCTGGGTATCCGTCGGGGCGATCAGGATCGCGTCCGGCTTCTTGGCCACCACCGCGTTGAGCACCGGCGTCTGCAGCGAGGCGTCGAACTCGTCCGGCGCCGCCACGTCCAGGGTGGCGCCGAGGCGCTGTGCCGCCTCCCGCGCGCCGCACTCCATGGTGATGTAGAACTGGTCGCCCTTGACGCCCTGGACCAGGGTCAGCTTGTACTGCTTCTGGCCACCGCCACCGCCTCCCGTATTGTCGTTGCCGCCGCCGCACGCCGCGCCCGCGAGCGCGAGCGCGACCAGCCCCACCAGCCAACGACGCCTCATGCCGCTACCTCCTTTCGCCGCGCTCCTGGGCGCGGCGCTTGAGCTGATCGATGTACACGGCCACGATCAGCACCGCCCCGACCGCGACCTGCTGCCAGAACGGCTGCACGCCGAGGATCACGAAGCCGTTCTGCAGCACCGCCGGGATGAACACGCCGACGACCGTGCCGAGCACCGTGCCGATCCCGCCGAACAGGCTGGTGCCGCCGAGCACCACGGCGGCGATCGCGGCCAGGTTGTCGGTCGAATGCCCGCCGATGGTGGTGGTGGCGAAGCGCGCCAGCGAGACCATGCCGGCCAGCCCGGCGAGCAGCCCGGAGAGCGCGTACACCTTGATCAGGTGCCGGTCGACGTCGATGCCGGCGCGCCTGGCCGCCTCGGCGTTGGACCCGATCGCGTAGGTGTAGCGGCCGAAGCGGGTCGCGCCGAGCACCACCGCGCCGACCGCGGTCACCACCGCCGCGATCAGCACCACGTACGGCACGCCGGCGAGCTGCCCGATGCCGACCGTGGTGGTGAGCTGCAGCGGGATGCCGCGCACGTCGATCCCGCCGGTGATCAGCAAGGCAGAGCCGAGCGCCATGCCGAGCGTGCCGAGCGTGACGATCAGCGGCGGCACCCTTGCCTTGGTGATCAGGACGCCGTTGACGATCCCCCAGGCGAGCCCGGCGGCCAGGCCGGCGGCCGCGCCGGCGCCGATCGCGCCCCAGCCTCCGCCGCCGACCGCGAGCATCACCTTGGCGGCGATCACGCCGGAGAACACCAGCATCGAGCCGACCGAGAGGTCGATCCCCGCGGTGATGATCACGAAGGTCATGCCGACCGCGAGGATCGAGAGGCCGGAGGCGTCCACCGCGATGTTGCGGAAGTTGAAGACGGTGGCGAACTGGCCCGGGCGCACCAGGGTGAACCCGGCGACGATGCCGAGCAGGATCAGGAACGTCCAGGTGGTCGTCTCGGTGAGGCGGCGGCGCAGGAGGCCCGGCGCGACCGCCGCCTCCAGCTCGGCGGCGTCCTCCAGCAGCTCCGGGAGCGCGCTCGCTGACTCCGCCTTGCGGGCCTCCGCCGTCTGGGGGTCGGCGCCCGGGTTCTGCGGACCGGGGCCGCTCACGCCGCGGCCCCGCCGTCGAGCGCCCCGGTCATGGCGGCGATGACCCGCTCCATGGTGGTGTCGGCGGCGCGGTAGCGGGCCACCCTGCGGCCGAGCCGCAGCACCTCGATGCGGTCGGCGAGCTCGAACACCTCGGGCAGGTTGTGGCTGATCAGCACGACCGCGATGCCGGAGTCGCGGACCCTGCGGATGAGGTCGCGCACCCTGGCCGACTGCACCACCCCAAGGGCGGCGGTCGGCTCGTCCATGAAGACCACCTTGTCGACCCAGGTGGCGGCGCGGCTGACCGCCACGCTCTGGCGCTGCCCGCCGGACAGGTTGGCCACCATCGCGCCGCTGTCCTGCAGGCCGATGCCCAGGTCGGCGAAGGCCTGGTTGGTGCGCCGGCGCATCGCCGCCTTGTCGAGGAACCCGAGCCTGCCGAGCAGCCCGGGGCGCAGCAGCTCGCGGCCGAGGAACAGGTTGGCGGACGGGTCCAGCTCCGGCGCCAGCGCGAGGTCCTGGTAGACGGTCTCGATGCCGAGCGCGCGGGCGGCGACCGGGTTCGGGATCGCCACCTGGCGGCCCTCGAACCAGACCTCGCCCGCGTCCGGCGCGGTGGTCCCCGAGAGGATCTTGACCAGGGTGCTCTTGCCCGCGCCGTTGTCGCCGACGAGCGCCGCGACCTCGCCGGAGTGGACCGCGAAGTCCGCGCCGGCCAGGGCGCGGACCACGCCGTAGCGCTTGACGATGCCGCGCGCCTCCAACAGCGCCTCGCTCAACGGAAGCTTCTCCTCTCTCGTGGAAGGGGGTCCGGGGGCTCGTGTAGCGGAGCGGTAACCACCGGTGGATCACCTCCGGGAAAGGTGACGCGCCCTCGGCTCGCGGCGGCGGCGCTCGGGGCGGGCAGCTCCTCGATGCCCGCGAAGCGGCCGGCGGCGACGCCGCCGAGCAGGGCGGCGCCGCGGGCGCCTGCCTCGGTGACGGGCGGGTGGTCGAAGGGGCCGAGGCGGGCCAGCTTGACCGAGCGGACCGCGGGGCTGCGCGCCCAGCCGCCGGCGAGCACCAGCCGCCCGCTCGGCCCGGCGACGGCCTCGATCTCGCCGCGCAGCTCGGCCGCGCGCTCGGCGACCGCCTCGAGGGCCGCGCGCCACACCCACCCGGGCCCGGCGTGGTCGCCGACGCCGTCGAGCGCGGCCCGCTCGCCGAACACGTCCCGCACTGCCATGCCGCCACACCCGGGCGGGACCGACACCGCGGCCTGGTCCAGCTCGGCCCGCCCCTGCTCGCCGACGCCGAGCAGGTCGAGGAAGCGCTGCAGCGCCAGCCCGGCCCTCGACGCTCCGAGCAGCGCGTGCTGGCCGGGCAGGACGTGCCAGCCGACGGTGACGTGCGCCGCGACCAGGCGGCGGACGTCATCGGGGGCGACCGGGGGCGGCACCGCGCGGATCAGCGCCTCGGCGGTGCCGCAGGAGTCGAACAGGTCGCCTGGCCGGGTCGCGCCGGCGCCGACCGAGGCGCTGAGGTGGTCGTGGCCGGCGACGGTGAGGACGGCCCCGGCCAGCGCGGCGAGCGGCTCGCCGCTGGCCCGGCCGGCCGGGCTGCCCGCCTGCACCAGCTCGGGAAGCAGGCCGGGCGGCGCCCCCGCCCAGGCGCGGGCCTCGTCCCACCAGGCGCGGCGTCCCACGTCCAGCAGGCCGGTGCGCGAGGCCAGTGACCACTCGGCGACCTGCTCGCCGCCGAGGCGGTGCAGCACCCACTCGGCCACGCCGAGCCAGCGCACCGCGCCGGCGACCTCGGGGAGGTTGGCGCGCAGCCAGGCGTACTTGGCGATCGAGAACAGCGGGCGCACCGGCAGGCCGGTGTGGGCCGCGAAGCGCTCCGCGCCGAGGTCGGCGGCGAGCCGGGTCGCCTCGCCCCCGCCACGGGCGTCGTGCCAGGCGATCGCCGGGGCCAGCGGCCGGCCGTCGCGGCCGAGCAGCACGCCCGTCTCGGCCATGCTGGTCACCCCGACGCCGACCACCCGGCCGGCAGGGGCGCGCTCGCACGCGGCCGCCGTCGCCGCGACGGCCGCGCCGAACAGCGCCTCGGGGGCCAGCTCCGCTCCGCTCGGCACCTGGGTCCACGGGGTCACGGTCTTGCCGTGGGCGACCTCGACGCCGTCGGTCGCGCGGACCACCACCGCCTTGCAGGCGGTGGTGCCGACGTCGATGCCGACCAGCAGCTCGGCGCCGCTCACCGCGCCTCCCGCCGGTCGGGCTCGCCAGGGTCCGCCGCGGCGGCCTTCCTGGGCGCGACTTCCGGCTCCGGCGGCAGGCAGCGGACCGCTTCGAGCGGGCCGCTGACCTCGCCGCGTCCGGCGGCGAACGGCAGCAGCACGGTGTCGCCGCGGCTGAGGCCGAGCGCGCCCGCGTCCGTCTCGACCAGCCCCGACCCGTAGGTGACGACCAGGATCGAGAAGGCGGCGTCGAGCGTGGTCCGCTGAAGCGAGCCAGCACTGGCTGGCGGGTCGGGGCGGAGCCGCTCGGCGCGGAAGAACGGGTCGGCCTCGGCGGGGAAGAGGCGCTCGACCCCGGGCCGGACCTGGCCGCGGCCGCCACACAGGCGCGCCAGCTCGTCCGCGCCGCGCCCGGACCGGTCGACGCAGCGCAGGGCGAGGTCGAAGCCGAGCCCGAGGTGGCCGTCGCGGCGGCCGTCGACGGCGAAGCCGTCCCACTCCAGCAGCACCGAGAGATCGGTCGGCTCCTGCAGCTCGACCAGGAGCACGCCCTCGCCGATCGCGTGGGGCACCCCCGCGGGCACCAGCACGGTGTCCCCCGGCGCGACCGGCAGCGCGTTGAGGCTCGCCAGCAACGGCCCGGCCTGCTGCTCGGCGACCACGCCGGCGAGCCACTCCGGGTCGACGTCGCGGCGGAAGCCGAGGTGCACCCTCGGCCCTTGGTCCACCGGGGGGCTGCCGCTCGGCCCTGCGTGGCCACCCGCCGCTTGGGTTCCGGCCTCGCTCTCGAGCCCCCCGGACCCCCTGTTGACCGGGGGGCTACCGCTCGGCCCTGCGTGGCCGCCCGCCACCTCGGTTCCGGCCTCGCTCTCGAGCCCCCCGGACCCCCCGCCGCGGGTGCCGACCACCACCCAGGCCTCGGTCTTGCCGTTGCGGCAGCCGAGGTGGCTGCTGGCGAACTCACGACCGGGGTGGCAGTGGACGGGCAGGCGCTCGCCGGCGTCGAGCAGCTTGACCAGCAGCGCCGGGTCGGCGCCGTAGGCGCTCACGTGGCGCGGGCCGAGGAAGGCCTCCGGGTCGGCCTCGATCGCCGCCCGCAGGGTGCGCCCGTCGTCGAGCCGGGTGAGGCCGTCGGCGTCCGATCCATAGGTGGCGGTGGTGGAGCCGACCCAGTCCTCGGGCAGGAACTCGTCCGGCGCCTTGGTGCCACGAAGCTCGGCAATCGCCGCTCCGCCCCGGTAGAAGCGCGGGACCTGGTTGGCGGCGAGCCGGATCGGCCTCATGGCGCAAGCTATGACTGCGCGGCGAACGGGTGTCAAGACGGTGACCCGGTCCACCATGCCGCCCGTGCCCGGCAGCGCCGCGGTCGTCAGCCGGTGTTCTGCAGGCCGGCGGCGACGCCGCCGGCGGTGAGCAGGACCAGCTCGGCCATGCGGCGGGCGTCCTTGCCGTCGGACCGCAGCGTGGCGAGGGCGCGGACCTGGATGAAGGAGAGCGCGTCCACGTAGGGGTTGCGCAGGGCGACCGCGCGGCGCAGGATCGGGCGCCGGTCGAGCAGGTGGGTGCCGCCGCCGACGGCGAGGACCAGCGCCCTGGTGCGGCGGTACTCCTCGGCGATCATCGCCTTCAGCTCCGGCCGCCCGCCGAGGTCGAGGTACAGCTCGGCGATCATCGGGTCGGCCTTGGCGAGGCTCATCTCCGCGTTCTCCAGCAGGGAGGCGAAGAACGGCCACTCGGCGTGCATCGCCCGCAGCACCTCCAGCCCGTCGGGCGGCTCGGCCACGGCCTGGAGGCCGCTGCCGAGCCCGTACCAGCCGGGCAGGTTGCAGCGCGTCTGGCCCCAGGCGAACACCCAGGGGATGGCGCGCAGCGAGGCGAGGTCCATGGCTGCCGCCCCGCCGGCGTCGCGCCTGGCCGGCCGGGAGCCGAGCGGCAGCCGGCTGATCTCGTCGATCGGGGTCACCCGGGCGAAGAACTCGGCGAAGCCGGGCTGGGCGACCAGTGCCCGGTAGGCCCGCTCCGACGCGGCCGCCATGCGCTCGGCCGGCTCGGCGAAGCGCTGCCCGGCGCGCCGCAGTGCCGCCTCGGCGGCCGGCGTCGAGGCCAGCAGCACGGCGTTGGTCACCTGCTCGAGGTGGCGGTGGCCGATGGCGGGGTTGCCGTAGCGGGCGAAGATCACCTCGCCCTGGTCGGTCACCTTGAAGCGCCCCGCTACCGAGCCTGGCGCCTGGCCGCGCACGGCCCGGTTGGCCGGGCCGCCGCCGCGGCCGAGCGCCCCGCCGCGCCCGTGGAACAGCACCAGCTCGACGTGGTTGTCCCTGGCCCAGGCGGCCAGCGCGCCCTGCGCCCGGTACAGGGCCAGGTTGGCGGCGAGGAAGCCGGCGTCCTTGGCGGAGTCCGAGTAGCCGAGCATGACCTCGAGGCGCCGCCCGCGCCCGTCCAGCTCGGCCGCCACCCCGGGCAGCGCCAGGTACTCGTCGAGCACCGTGGTGGCGGCCTGCAGGTCGGCGCGGGACTCGAACAGCGGCACCACCTCGAGCGCGAGCGAGCCGTCCGGGACGGCCAGGCGGGCGAGCGCCCGCACCGCGGCCAGGTCGGCGGCCGCGCGGGTGAAGCTGACCACGTAGCGGCGGCAGGCCGCCGGGCCGTGGCGCTCCTGCAGCTCGGCCATGGCCCGCAGGGTCGCGAGCACCTCACGGGTCTGCTCGGAGCAGGCGCCCGGGTCGGTGGTGGCGGGCCAGCCGTCGCTCGCCAGCCGGTCCAGCGCGGCCGCCTCGCTGATGCCACCGGCCAGCTCGCGCACGGCATGCGCGTGGACCGAGGCGTGCTGGCGCACCTCCAGCGAGGCGAGGTGGAAGCCGAACGTCTCCGTCTGCCACACAAGGTGCTGCAGCTCCCCGTAGGCGAGCCTGGGCGCGCCCGCCGCCACCAGCGAGGCCTGCACCAGCCGGAGGTCGGCGAGGAACGCGTCGGGACCGGGGTAGGCGCTGGCCGCGTCCTGGCCGTCGCCGCTGCCCCGGGACTGGCTCGCTGCAGCGAGCCAGTGCGCCGAGGGGGCAAGGACGGCCCGGGTAGCGGCCAGCCGCTCGGCGGCGAGCAGGAGCTTCTGGCGGTGCGGCTCGCCGGGCGAGCGCTTGCGGATGGCGGCGACCGCGGCCGGCAGGTCGGCCGCGTCCGCGCCGAGGGAGGCGCTCAGCGCCGGCGACGGCGGCGTGGTGGAGGCGGCGGCGGTGAGCGAGCGGCCGATCCTGCGGGTGGCCGCCTCGAGGCCGCGCAGCAGGTGGTCGGCGTGGATGGCGAGGGTGGCCCTGGTCACCTCCGCGGTCACCGTCGGGTTGCCGTCGCGGTCGCCGCCGACCCAGCTCCCCCAGCGCAGCCAGGCGCCGAACGCTGGCGGGACGGTGCCCGCGGCGTCGCCGGCCAGCGCCTGGTCGAGCTCCCGGTAGACCTTGGGCACCAGCCGGAAGAGCGACTCGTCGAACACCGACATCAGCGAGCGCACCTCGTCGAGCGGGCTGGGCCGCTCGTCGCGAAGCTGCGCCGTGCGCCACAGGATGCTGATCTCCTCGAGCAGCCGGCGCCGCACCTCGGCCACCTCGGAGCCGGGGGGTCCGGGGGGCTCGTCGTCGAGCCGGTCGACCTGCTCGCCGACGCGGCGCAGCGCGTCGACCACCGCCCGGCGCCTCGCCTCGGTCGGGTGGGCGGTGAGCACCGGGTTGACCTCGAGCCGGCCGAGCAGCCGCGCCAGCCCTGCCTCTCCCTCGTCGCCGCGCACCGCGGCCACCGCCGCCGCCAGGGAGTCCTTCACCGGCCCCTCGCCGCGGCCGCGCTCGCGCAGGATCCGGACCCGGTGCCGCTCCTCGGCCAGGTTGACGAGCTGCAGGTACACGGTGAAGGCGCGGGCGACCGACTCGGCCCGGTCGAGGTCGAAGCCGGCCACCAGCTCGACCACCTCCCGGCGGCGCCGGTCGTGCTCCGGGTGCCGCGCCCAGCCCGGCTGGCGCTGGCCTGCCTCGCGCAGCGCGATGGTGGCGTGGCGCAGCCGCTCGACGTCGGCGAGCAGCTCCGGCCCACCCGCCTCCTCGAGCACCTGGCCGAGCAGGCCGCCGAGCAGGCGCACGTCGCGCCGCAGCGGCGCCGGCATCCCGGCACCCTGCTGCCGCCGCGCAGACCTTCCGTCCTCAGCTCGCACGGTCGCATCGTAGCGCCGGCAACGGACCCACAAAGATCGGATCTTTAGAGTCCCCTGAACCTCGAACCGTGAGCTATTTCGGCCTATTTCGCCTCTTGATTCGGCCCGATCGAGCGTGGCAGAGTAAGTCATCCGATCTTTCGCGACCCTACGAGGGGAGCACGCGCGACGCGCGTCGACCGCGATCCTGGCCGGAGTCGCGGCGGAGGCGGCGCGGGAGGAGGACAGCATGACCAGGCGTCCGCTGCGCCGGTGGGCCGCGTGCATCGCCGGCGTGTCGCTGTTGGTCGCCGCCTGTGGTGGCGGCGGGAAGTCGAAGTCCTCGCAGTCCGAAGGTGGCAAGACGCACAACGGCGTCGAGGTCACCGTCCTGACGTTCACCGGGCCGCAGATCGCCGAGCCGCTGCAACGGCGCGCCCCCGACTTCGCGCAGAAGACCGGCGCGAAGATCAAGGTGGTCACGGTCCCGTTCAGCGACCTCTACGACAAGATCCTCGCCGACCTCGCCACCGGGACCAACAGCTACGACGCGTTCGTCTTCGACCCGCAGTGGATGGGCGACTTCGTCCCGCCCGGCTACCTGGAGGACGTCACCGATCGCGTCAAGGGCGACCAGGCGCTGAACTGGAACGACATCGCCCCCTTCTTCCGCGACTTCAGCGCCTCCTACAAGGGGCGCACCTACACCGTCCCGCTGGACGGCGACTTCCAGATGGTCTACTACCGCAGCGACCTGCTGAAGAAGGACGGGCTCAAGCCGCCGGCCACCTGGGACGACTACCTGTCGATCGCGCAGCGGTACAACGGCAAGGACCTCAACGGCGACGGCAAGGCCGACTACGGCTCCTGCATCGCCAAGAAGCGCTCCGCCCAGTCGTACTGGATGGCCTGGTCGGTCGCCGGCTCCTACCTGCAGTCGCAGGGGACCACCCAGGGCTCGTTCTTCGACGCCGACACGATGAAGCCGCTGGTGAACAACGAGGCGTTCGGGGCGGCGCTGGACGTCTACAAGAAGACCACCCAGTACGCGCCCAAGGACGAGCTGAACCTCGACGTCGGCGACACGCGCGGGCTGTTCACCTCGGGCCGCTGCGCCCTCTCGGCCGACTGGGGCGACATCGGCACGCTCGCCATCGACAAGAAGACCTCGACCGTCGAGGACAAGGTCGGCGCGGTGATCATGCCAGGCTCCCGCAAGGTGCTCGACCGGGCCAGCGGCAAGCTGGTCGACTGCGACTCGCACACCTGCCCGCACGCGGTCGACGGCGTCAACCACGCGCCGTTCGCCGCCTTCGGCGGCTGGTCGGGCGCGATCAACGCCTCGGCGGACAAGAAGGTCAAGGACGCCGCCTACGACTTCCTCTCGTACATGAGCGCGCCGGAGCAGTCGAACGTCGACGTGACGCTCGGCAAGACCGGCTTCAACCCCTACCGCGCCTCGCAGTTCCAGAACGTCGACCTGTGGGTCAAGGCCGGCATGAGCAAGGGCGCCGCCGAGAACTACCTCGGCGCCATCCGTGACAGCCTGCAGAGCCCCAACATGATCCTGGACCTGCGGGTGCCCAAGTCGGCCCAGTACGAGGGGACGGTGCTCGACACGGCGGTGGCGCAGTTCCTCGCCGGTGAGATCAGCCGCGACGACGCCATGAAGCGGATCGAGGAAGGCTGGGAGAAGATCACCAACGACGAGGGTCGCGACCAGCAGAAGCAGGCGTACGCGGCGAGCCTGAACATCCAGCGGTAGGGCCATGGACGTGAGGTTGGCCCGAGGCCGTCGCGCGCCCGGTCCGGTCCTGGTGGACCGGACCGGGTCGCGCGCGGCGCTCGGGGCGAGCTTCGGGGTCCGGGCCGCCTTCATCTGGCCGGCGCTGGTCGCGATCCTGTTCGTCTCGATCTTCCCGCTGCTCGCCTCCCTCTACATCAGCGTGTCCCGCCTGCGGCTGCGGCGCGGCGGCTTCGAGTTCCGCTTCATCGGGCTCGACAACTTCCGCGAGCTGTACACCGGGGGCGAGCAGAGCCACTTCCTGGGGGTGACGCGTCCCCTGACACCGCTGGGCTGGCTGGTGTTCGCCGCCGCCGTGGCCCTGCTCCTGTGGGGGCTGGTCAGGGCCTGGCAGGCCGGGACCGCGCTGCTGGGAATGGTCCTGCGCCTGCTCGGCGCGCTGCTGGCGGCGGGCGCCGCCTGGCTGGTCACCCGCACGCTGCTGGCGCACGGCGGGCGCCCCGGAACCGCGGTGGTGACGGTGGTCTACGTCCTGTTCGGGGTCGCGGTCCAGTTCACCCTCGGGCTCGGGCTCGCCTACCTGCTCACCCAGCGGCTTCCCGGCCAGCGCTTCTTCCGCGTCGTGTTCCTGCTGCCGATGATGATCACCCCGGTCGGCGTCGCCTACATGTTCCGCATGCTGACCGACACGGGCAAAGGCCCGCTGCAGCCGCTCTGGGCGGCCGTCGGGCTGAGCGACTTCTCCTGGGTCAACGACCCCTGGGGCGCGCGCGTCGCGGTGATGGTGGGCGACGTCTGGCAGTGGACGCCCTTCATGTTCATCATCCTGCTGGCCGCGCTCGAGGGGCAGGACGTGAACGTCGTCGAGGCGGCCATGGTCGACGGCGCCAACCGCTGGCAGGCCTTCCGCCACGTCTCGCTGCCGGCGATCCTGCCGGTCTGCACCACCGTGATCCTGATCCGGCTGATCGAGGCCTTCAAGATCATCGACCTGCCGAACATCCTCACCAACGGCGGCCCAGGGACGGCGACCGAGTCGCTCAGCCTGCACGCCTACATCCGCTGGCGCACGCTCGACCTGGGCCAGTCCGCCGCCGTCGCCTACTCCCTGCTGTTCATCGTGACCGTGGTAGCGCTGTCGTACGTCAACCTGGTGCGGCGGCGGCTGGCCGAGGAGTGAGCCGATGGTGCTGAACCCGTTGCGCCGCCGCTCGGTCACGGACCTGCCGCTGCTGGGCAAGCTGGCCGCCTACCTGACCCTCGGGGTCTGGACCCTGGTGGTGCTGTTCCCGCTGTACTGGCTCGCGATCACCTCGTTCAAGCTGCCGATCCAGGTCAACGCGGGGCCCGTCTACCTCCCGTTCGTCGACTTCCGGCCGTCGCTGGACGCCTGGCACTACATCTTCGTCGACCTGCGCGGCGACACGCTGCGGCCGTACCTGAACACGGTGGTCGTGGCGGTGGGCAGCTCGACGGTGGCGCTGCTGCTCGGCGCGGCCGCCGCCTACGCGCTGATCCGCTTCCCCTACCGGCCGCGCATCGGGGTGATCGCGCTGTTCGCCGTGTGCGTGCTCGGCGCCGCCGTCGCCGTGGTGCTCGGCGTGCCGACGCCGATCGCCGTGGTCGCGGCCGCCGGCTCGTTCGCCCTGCTCGCCGCCGCCGTCGGCCGCCGCTTCCGGCGCACGCTGTCGAACCGGGACATCGCCTTCTGGATGATCTCGCAGCGGATCCTGCCGCCCGTTGCGGTGGTCATCCCGATCTACGTGCTTTTCCAGCACCTCCACCTGCTCGACACCCGGCTCGCGCTGGTGATCACGTACGCGGCCACCAACCTCCCGATCGTGGTCTGGCTGATGCGGGACTACTTCAACACGCTCCCCTGGGAGCTCGAGGAGGCGGCGGTGGTCGACGGCGCCTCGACCTTCCGGGTGTTCCGCTCGATCACCCTGCCGCTCTCGGTCCCCGGCCTGGTCGCGACGTTCCTGATCGTGTTCGTCTTCGCCTGGAACGAGTACCTCCTGGCGCTGTTCCTGTCGAGCGCGGATGCTCAGACGATGCCGATCACCGTCGCCGCCCAGAACGCCACCAGGGGCCCGCAGTGGTGGTACATGTCGGTCCTCATCCAGATCATGATCGTGCCGGTGATCGCGCTGGCGATCGCGCTCGAACGGGTCATCTCGCGGGGCCTGCTGGTCGGGGCGGTCAAGGGCTGATGCCGGCTCCCGCAGCGGCGGACGGGCACACCGCGCGCCAGTTCGATGGGCTGGTCGCGCTGGTCACCGGCGGCGGCTCGGGAATCGGCCTGGCCACCGCGCGGCTGCTCGCCGCCGAGGGCGCCCGGGTCGCCGTGCTCGACCTGGACCCGTCCGCCGCGGCCGCGCCCGTGGCGGGCGCCGAGCCGCTGCTGCCGCTGGTCGCCGACGTGGCCGACGAGGCCTCGGTCGAGGCGGCGGTCGCCGCGGTGGTGCAGCGCTGGGGCGGGCTGGACGTGCTGGTCAACAATGCCGGCATCGGCGCCAGCGGCACGGTGGAGGACAACCCCTACGACGAGTGGCGGCGCGTGCTGGACGTGAACCTCCTCGGGGTCGTGCGCAGCACCAGGGCGGCCCTGCCCCACCTGCGGCGCTCCGCCCACGCGGCGGTCGTCAACACCTGCTCGATCGCCGCCACCGCCGGGCTGCCCGACCGTGCCCTCTACAGCGCCACCAAGGGCGCGGTGCTCGCGCTCACCAGGGCGATGGCGGCCGACCACGTGCGCGACGGGATCCGCGTCAACTGCGTCAACCCGGGCACGGTCGATACCCCGTGGGTGCAGCGGCTGCTGGCCGCCGCCCCCGACGCCGACGCCGAGCTGGCGGCGCTGCGGGCACGCCAGCCGCTTGGACGCCTGGTCTCCGCCGAGGAGGTGGCGTTCGCGATCGCCCAGCTCGCCAGCCCGCTGGCCGCGTCGACCACCGGCGCCGCCCTGGCGGTCGACGGCGGCATCCAGGCCTTGCGCCTGCGCCCCGACGGGGGGTCCGGGGGGCTCGAGAGCGAGGCCGGAACCCAAGCGGCGGGTCGCCACGCAGAGCCGAGCGGTAGCCCCCCGGTCAACAGGGGGTCCGGGGGGCTCGAGAGCGAGGCCGGAACCCAAGCGACGGGCCGCCACGCAGAGCCGAGCGGTAGCCCCCCGGTGGACCAAGGGAGCGGGACCACCGTCGGGAGGGCACGGCCGTGAGGGCCGGCGTGCCGCGGGCGGTGCTGGGACGCACCGGGCTGTCGGTCAGCGCCCTTGCGCTCGGCACCGCGCCGCTCGGCAACCTCTACGCGGCGCTGAGCGAGCAGGAGGCGGAGGCGACCGTGCGCGGCGCGCTCGCCGCCGGGCTGCGCTACGTCGACACCGCGCCCCACTACGGCCTCGGCGTGGCCGAGCGGCGGCTCGGCCGGGTGCTCGCCGGGCTGCCGCGGGACGACTTCGTGCTGTCCACCAAGGTCGGCCGGCTGCTGCGGCCGCTGGGCGAGGGCGAGACCGCCGACCCGCAGGGGTTCGTGGACGTCCCCCGCCTCGAGCGCGTCTGGGACTTCTCCCGCGACGGCGTCAGGCGCTCGCTCGAGGGGAGCCTGCGGCGGCTCGGCCTCGAGCGGGTCGACGTGGTGCTGCTGCACGACCCCGACCACCACGAGCGCGAGGCGTGCGAGCAGGCCTTCCCGGCCCTCGCCGAGCTGCGCGAGCAGGGCGTGGTGCGGGCGATCGGGGCGGGCATGAACCAGGCGGAGATGCTGGCCCGGTTCGTGCGCGACCTCGACCTGGACGTGGTCCTGGTCGCCGGCCGCTACACCCTGCTGGACCAGCGCGCCCTGGTCGAGCTGCTGCCGGCCTGCGCCATGCGCGGCGTGGCGGTGGTGGTCGGCGGGCCCTTCAACAGCGGCCTGCTGGCCGACCCCCGGCCGGGCGCCAGCTACGACTACGCGCCCGCCCCGGCGGCGCTGGTCGCGCGCGCCATCCGCATCGGCGAGGTGTGCGCCAGGCACGGGGTCCCGCTGCGCGCGGCGGCGCTGGCCTTCCCGTTCGGCCACCCGGCCGTGACCAGCGTGCTGGTCGGCGTCCGCTCGGCCGCGGAGGTGGAGGACGACCTCGCCATGTACGCCACGGCGGTGCCCGACGAGCTGTGGCAGGAGCTGGCCTCTTCGGGCCTGCTGCCGGGCGACGTCCCCGTCCCTGCGGGTGCGTCGTGAGGGTCGATGCCCACCACCACCTGTGGGACCCGGCCCGCCGCGCCTATCCGTGGATGGAGGAGGGCTGGTCCATCCGGCGGCGCTTCGGCCCGGAGGACCTCGACGCGGCCGCGGGGCCGTGCGGCTTCGAGCGCACCGTGGTGGTGCAGACGGTGTCGAGCGTGGAGGAGACCGAGGAGCTCCTCGCCGTCGCCGCTGGCTCGCGGCGGGTCGCCGGCGTGGTCGGCTGGGTCGACCTCACCGCCCCGGACGTCGGCGACGCCCTGGCCGCGCTGGCGGCGGCACCGGGCGGCGCGGCCCTGGTCGGCATCCGCCACCAGGTCCACGACGAGCCGGACCCGGAGTGGCTGCTGCGCGACGAGGTGCTGCGCGGGCTGGAGGCGGTCGCCGCGGCAGGGCTCGCCTACGACCTGCTGGTGCGCGAGCGCGAGCTGCCCGCCGCGCTGCTCGCCGTCGAGCGCCTGCCGCAGCTCACCTTCGTCGTCGACCACCTGGCCAAGCCGCGCATCCGCGAGGCTGTGACCGCGCCGTGGGCCGCCCGGCTGCGCATGCTGGCCCGCCGTCCGAACGTCACCTGCAAGCTGTCGGGCCTGGTCACCGAGGCGGACTGGGAGGAATGGACGGCCGGGCACCTGATGCCGTACGTGCGCCACGCGGTGGACGCCTTCGGGCCCGGGCGGCTGCTGTTCGGCTCGGACTGGCCGGTGTGCCTGCTGGCGGCGAGCTACGCGGAGGTGGTCGAGGCCGCGGCGGAGACGCTCGAGCGGACCGGCCTGAACGGGGCGGAGCGCGAGGCGGTGCTCGGCGCCAACGCCTTGCGCACCTATTCCCTTCCCAGCAACGACCACAGGAGGTGACGGTGCTCAGGACCCGGCTGATCCACCCGGAGATCCTGGCCGCACTGGCCGCGGCCGGCCATGGCTCGCAGGTGCTCGTCTCCGACGGCAACTTCCCCCACGCCACCGCCACCCCGCCCGGCGCCAGGCGCGTCTACCTCAACCTCTCCCCCGGCCGGGTCACGGTCACGGAGGTCCTCGAGGCGCTCGCCGTGACCGTGCCGGTCGAGGCGGCGGCCGTGATGCGCCCGCACGACGCCGAGGAGCCGGCGGTGCTCGGCGAGTACCGGGCGCTGCTGCCCGCCGCCACCCCGGTCTCGGTGGTGGAGCGGTTCGAGTTCTACGAGCTGGCCCGCGGGCGCGACGTCACCCTCGCCATCGCCACCGGGGACCAGCGGCTGTACGCGAACCTGCTGCTCACCATCGGGGTCGTCGACCCGGACGGCGACTGACCACCATGAGCGCGCTCGTCGTCACCGGCTTCGACGCCGTCGACGTGCGCTTCGCGACCTCGCTGCAGCTCGACGGCTCGGACGCGATGAACCCCGACCCCGACTACTCGGCCGCCTACGTGATCCTGCGCACCAGCGACCCCGAGCTGGAGGGCCACGGCTTCTGCTTCACCATCGGCCGCGGCACCGAGATCTGCGTGCAGGCGATCCGTGCCATCGCGCCGCTGCTGGTCGGCGAGGCGACCGAGGCGCTCTTCGCCGACATGGGCGGGCTCTGGCGCCGGCTGGTCGGCGACAGCCAGCTCCGCTGGCTGGGCCCGGAGAAGGGCGTCGTCCACATGGCCACCGCCGCGGTGGTCAACGCCGCCTGGGACCTGTACGCCAAGGCGCGCGGCAAGCCGCTGTGGAAGCTGCTGGTGGACCTCACCCCCGAGGAGCTCGTCGCGCTGGTCGACTTCCGCTACCTGGTCGACGCGCTCACCCCCGCCGAGGCGCTGGAGCTGCTGCGCGCCAAGGCGGCGGGCAGGCAGGAGCGGGAGGCGCGCCTGCTCGCCGAGGGCTACCCCGCCTACACCACCTCGGCCGGGTGGCTCGGCTACGACGACGACAAGATCCGGCGGCGCTGCCGCGAGGCGATCGAGGCCGGCTTCGCGCACGTGAAGCTCAAGGTGGGCGCCGACCTGGAGGACGACCTGCGCCGCCTGCGCATCGCGCGCGAGGTGCTCGGTCCTGACCGCGGCCTGATGCTCGACGCCAACCAGGTCTGGAGCGTGCCCGAGGCGATCGACTGGGTGCGGGCGCTGGCCCGCTTCGACCCCTGGTGGATCGAGGAGCCGACCAGCCCCGACGACGTGCTCGGCCATCGCGCGATCGCCCGGGCGATCGCGCCGATCCGGGTCGCGACCGGCGAGCACGTCCACAACCGGGTGATGTTCAAGCAGCTGATGCAGGCCGGCGCGATCGCCGTCTGCCAGCTCGACGCCTGCCGCCTGGGCGGGGTCAACGAGGCGGTCGCGGTGCTGCTGCTGGCGGCCAAGTTCGGCGTGCCCGTCTGCCCGCACGCCGGCGGCGTCGGCCTCTGCGAGCTGGTGGTGCACCTGTCGGCGTTCGACTACGTGGCGGTGAGCGGCTCGCTGCACGAGCGCATGATCGAGTACGTCGACCACCTGCACGAGCACTTCACCGAGCCGGTCGCAGTCAGCGGCGGCCGCTACCGCCTGCCGAAGACCCCCGGCTACGCGTCCATGACCGACCGCGCCCTCGCCGAGCACCGCTTCCCGGACGGCCCGGCCTGGGCGGACCGCTGAGTCAGGGGGCCCCGTCGTCGCCGGCGAGCTCCTGGCGCAGCCAGGTCTCGGTGGCGAGCACGTGCTGCGCCGCCATCGCCTGCGCCAGGTTGGGGTCGTGCGCGGCCAGCGCGGCGTAGATGCCCTCGTGCTGGTCGATGGTGCGCTGCAGCACGTCGGCGGCGGTCATCGCCCGCAGCACGCGCACCCGCAGGGTGCGGCTCGACAGCCCGGCGAGCAGCGACGCCAGCGTGCCGTTGCCCGACGCCGCGGCGACCACCGCGTGGAATTCGGTGTCGTGCACCACGAACTGCTCGTCGTCGCCGGCCTCGCGCATGCGCTGCAGGGCCGCCCGCAGCGCGGCCAGGCCATCGTCGTCGATGCGGCTGGCGGCCAGCGCGGTCGCGGCCGGCTCGAGGTAGCGGCGCACCTCCAGCACCTCGAGGGCGTCGTCGTCGCGCATCAGCTCCACCGCGGCGCCGACGCCCCCCAGCAGCAGCTCGGGGGTGAGGCTGGTGACGTAGGTGCCGTCGCCGCGGCGCACGTCGAGCACCCGCGTGGTCACCAGCGCCCGCACCGCCTCGCGCACGGTGTTGCGCGAGAGGCCGAGCTGGGCGGCCAGCTCGTGCTCGGGCGGCAGCCGCGACCCGGGCGCGAGGCTGCCCGCGGCGATCAGGTCCCGGATCCGGGCGATCGCGGTCTCGGTGCGCGGCGCGGCCAACGACGCTCTCCCTTCGACAAGACATCGGATGTTTGCTAGCACGACCGCCCGTGCGCGTCAACGCCACCGACGGTGGAACAGTGGTCGCGGACCTGGGCGGAGCCCGCCCACCGGCTGCCGGGGAGGACGACGATGCGCGCGCCGCGACTGTCCCGCACGATCCTGTGGCTCCTCACCACCGTGCAGGTGCTGGTTGGCGGCTGGGCGGTGGCAGCGCCCCGGTCCTTCTTCGACCACTTCCCCGGCTGGGGCCACAGCTGGACGGCGCTGCTGCCGCCCTACAACGAGCACCTGACCCGCGACGTCGGCGGCCTGTCACTCGCGCTCGCCGTGGTCACCGCGGCCGCGGCGCTCGCGCCGCAGCGCCGGCTGGTAGCCGTCACCGCGCTCGCCTGGCTCTTCTACTCGGTGCCCCACCTCGCCTTCCACCTCGCGCACCTGCGCGGCGTCCCCACCGCCGACAAGGTCGGCGAGGTGGTGTCCCTCGGCCTCGGGGTCGCGGCGCCGCTGCTGCTGCTCGCCGTGGCGGCGGTGTCACCTCCCGCCGCCACGGCGAGGGCGTGAGCGGGCGGACGGCCGGCTGGTGCCGGCCGTCCGCCCGTGCCGGTCGCGGTGTCCACCGCGCCACGGGTGGTGGGTGGGCCCGTGGCGCGGCCCTGCGACCCGGCAAGCCCGGGCCGGACGACGGGTCCGGGACCCTCCCGGACGTCCCGGACCCGTCCCGGTTGCCCGGTGTCAGTGGTGCGACACCAGGGCGGGGTTGGCGCGCTGCGCCAGACCGAGGGCGTAGTCCGCCCACCACTGGCCGGCCGGCGGGTCGACCGACCCGTACTCCGGATCCTGCGGCCCGGCGGTGCCGCGGGTGCACTGGCCGTCCGACTCGCCCGGCCGCTTCACCCACAGGAACGCGTCCACCAGCTGGTTGCCGGTGCGGGTGCTGGGCCGGGCGCCGAGCCCGCGCCCCGGCGGGTTGCACCAGTCCTGCGGGTCCGAGTACACGCCGGCGGGCGGGGTCCACGGCCCCTGGCCGTTGCGGCTGGTGTCGAGCACGAAGTGGGTCAGCTGGCGCCCCTTGGCCGGCACCGAGGCGATGTCGGCGTCGGAGCAGGCGCTCGCGCCGGTCGCCTGCCGGAAGGCGATGCACTTCGACAGCCGGGTGCCGTAGTCGACCAGGTCGGCGTCGCTGCGGTAGTTGGAGACGTTGAGGAAGAAGCCGTCCGCCTTGGCGACGCCGCCGCGCAGCAGCCGGCTCACCATGCCGAGCTGCGCGCTCGGCACGCCGTAGCCGGCGTCGTAGTCGTTGACCGGCTGCCAGGCGGAGTGACCGGCGTCGACGTAGACGCCGCTGCGCGGGTTGCGGCCGAGGCGGTCGACGGCGTGGTTGATCTCGCGGAAGCGCTCGTCGACCAGGCTGAAGTCCTCGGGCGTGCCGGTCGATCCGCCGCCGCCCTCGCCGCACCACGGCTCGCTGGACAGCAGCGCGAGGCCGTCCGGCTCGACGATGACCACGGCCGGGCGCGCGCCGATGCCGCGGGAGAAGGCGTCGATCCACGCCCGGTAGGCCTGCTCGCTCGGTGCGCCACCGGCGGAGTACTGCGAGCAGTCGCGGCCAGGGATGTAGTAGGCGACCAGGACCGGCACCGTGTGCCGGCGCCGCGCCGCCGTGACGGTGGCGTCGACCGCGTCCCGCACCTCGGCGGGCGTGCCGCTGGTGAACCAGATCGCCTGCGAGACCTTCGACAGGGCACGCATGTAGGCCGCGTCCTGGGCACGCCCCTCCGCCGCCCAGATCTCTGCCTGCCTGCCCGCGTTGGTCTCCGGCTCGACGTAGAAGCTCACCCGGCCGTCGAGCGGGTTGTGGCGCTGGCCCTGGCCACCCGCTGGCGACGCCGCCGCGGAGCTCGCGACGCCGAGGGTGGCGGCCAGGGCCGCGACCACGACCGCGACCACGCCGCCGCGGCGCGGGCGCCAGCTGGCTGTTGTGTTCTGCATGGGCACCTCGCTGCTCTCGGAGAGAGCGCTCTCAACTGGAGCCTGGGAACCGGAGCGTGGGAACCGATGGAGGACGCGGACGAGGGCGGCACGGAAGCAGGCTCAGCGGGGTGGCTCGCTGCGACGACCCGATGGCCGTGGGGGCGCCTTGTGAGAGCGCTCCCAGAATCAGTCTTTCGTGCGCCAATGCCGCCGTCAAGCATGCGGCGCGCTTCGCGTAGAAGTGCTCATCCGCACGGTTCGGCGCGTCCTCGGCGAGGGCGGCGGGGCTCAGCCGCGATCGTCCAGGTCTTCCAGCGAGCGGTAGCCGCCGTGCAGCCAGGCGAGGGGGTCGTCGAGGTCGTGCAGCTCGAGCTGTTCGACCACGCCCTCGACCAGCTCGGCGTAGCCGACCGTGGTGGACCCGGCCAGGCGGCAGGAGGCTCGTGGTCGCCTGCCGTCGAGCACCGGCCCCCACGGCGAGGAGGCCACGGCGAGGCCTTCGAACGCGCCGCGGACCGGTGGCCGGTTCTCGGCGAAGCGCTCGGCCAGCGGCCGGTCGCCGGCCGCGAGCACGTGCACCACGAACCTGCCCGTCTCCTGCATGGCCTCCCAGAACGCCGAGGTCGGGTCGATCAGGCCGAGCAGCCGCGCCGGCTCGCCCTCGGCGACCAGCAGCGACGACACGGTCAGCCCGGCCCCGCCGGGCGGCCGCCCGGCGGTCCACACGGTGACGGGAGCCACCAGCCGCCCGCGCAACCGCCGCGCCGGGCCGCGACGCTCGGGCGGGGTGGCGAAGGGGTGCGCCGTGCCGATGCGGATGGGGTCGTCAGCGCTGACCATGGCGACATTGTGCGCCACACCCACGCGGTAGGGTTCACGGATGAGCGTGCAGGTGGTCCGCTTCGAGCCTGGCCGTCGCGCCGACTTCCTCGCCCTGCACGGCGACGCCAACGACGCCGGCTGGTGCCGCTGCGTCGCCTGGTGGGTGCCGACCTGGGCGGGCTGGGGCGAGCGCACTGCCGAGGAGAACGGCTCCCTGCGCGAGGAGCTGCTGGCGCGCGGTGAGTACGACGGCTACCTGGCCTACGCGGGCGGCGTCCCGGTCGGGTGGTGCCAGGCCGGCCCGCGCGACCGGCTCGACAAGCTGACGCGGCAGTTCGGGCTGGCGCCGGACCCGCACACCTGGGCGATCACCTGCTTCCTGGTGCGTCCCGCCAGCCGCGGCGGCGGCGTGGCCACCACGATGCTCGCCGCCGTCCTCGCCGACCTGCCGCGGCGTGGCGCGCGCCGGGTGGAGGCGTTCCCCAAGCGCGGTGAGGGGCTGGACCCCGGCGACCTCTGGAACGGCCCCGAGGCGATGCTGCGCCGCGCCGGCTTCACCGTCGCCCGCGACGACCCGGTCCGCCCGGTGCTCGCCAAGGACCTCTGAGGCAGGTCACACCGGCCGGTAGCGCAGGAGCACGACGCCGGAGCGGAACGGCCGGGTCTCGACGAGCCGCAGTCTCGGGACCTCGGTCGCGTCGGCGAACAACCGCTCGCCGCGCCCGAGCACGACCGGGTACACGAACAGCCGGTACTCGTCGACGAGCCCGGCGGCGATGAGCGCACGTACCAGCGTGATGCTGCCGGTGGCGACGATGTCCTTGCCCGGCTTGGACTTCAGCGCCTGAATCTCGTCCTGGAATGCGTCAGCGCGCAGCACCGTGGTGTGCTCCCACTCCGGGTCGCCCATCGTGCTGGAGACGACGTACTTCGACACCCTGTTGAGGTAGTCGGCGACTCCCGTGGTGTCGCCGGTCTGCTGCGGCCAGTAGCCGCGCATCTCCTCGAACGTCACCCGCCCGAAGACCACGGCATCGGCCGCCTCGCTCTGCTCGCGCAGCGCGGCCACGAGGTCGGACTGATCGACTCTCGCGTCATTGGCCACGTTGAACCAACCCGCCGATGCATCGATGACACCGTCGAGCGTGATGTTCTCGGTGACGATCAGGTCTCGCACCTCTGGACCTCCAGCTAGGCGGTCGCCGGCAGCAGGTACGGCCGCTCGCCGCCGTTGCAGACCATGACCCGGCCGGCGAGCTCCTCGTTCTCCACCAGCTCGGTCACGGCGGCGGCGATCTCTTCGGGCGCCAGGACCGGCGGGAGAGCGGCGCGCTCCGCCGGCGTCATCCCGGCCCGGTCGCGCCGTGATGACGGGGTGTCGACCATGGCGGGGCAGACGCAGTTGACCCGGACGCCCCGTTGCCCCGAGAGCGGGGCGAGCGTCGCGGTGAGGCGGACGACGCCCGCCTTGGCAGCCGCGTACTCCGGCGCGCGGTGCGCACCGAGCCCCAGTCCGGCGGACGACGCGATGTTGACCACCGCGCCGCCGCCCGGGCCCATCAGCTCGATCGCGAGCTGGGTTGCCAGCATGACGGCACGCAGGTTGAGGTCGAGCGCGTGCGACCAGCGCTCGACGGGCGCGTCCGGGTAGTACGGCGGGGCGATGCCACCGGCGTTGTTCACCAGCACGTCGAGCCCGCCGAGCCGGTCGGCCGCGACCGCCATCGTCTCCCGCACGCCGCCATCGGTGGCGATGTCGGCGTGCACGAAGGTGGCACCGAGGCCCGCCGCGACCGCCGCGCCGGTCTGCTGGTCGCGGTCGGCGACCAGCACGGCGGCTCCCTCCCGGGCCAACCGCTCGGCGACCGCCCTGCCGATCCCCGCTGCACCTCCGGTGACCACCGCCGCACGACCGCTCAGACGCATGGGCTCTCCCTCGCTGGGCTGTTCGGCCGCCTGGAGGGTAAGTCACGGCTCCGACAGCACCAGGGCCGTGTCGGCGGCTTCGGTTACGGTGATCCCGGCGAGGCGATCGGATCCGGATCCGGGGGCACATGAGCACGACGCGGACGGCACCGCTGCAGAACCGCGTCACCCCGACCGGGGAAGTGGTGGCCGACCCGGCGCGCGGACTGCTGATGGGGAATCGCGGCTGCCTGCACGGGCTCGACCGCCGGCTGGGCGCTGCACGCTGGCGGTCGAAGGCCTGGATCTGCTGCGTGCTCGCCTGGAAGGGGGTCCGGCGCGACCCCATGCCACCCGGACGCTGGACGGCGCTGTTCTTCCTCGACGAGGCGACGGCGCTGGCGGCCGGCCACCGCCCGTGCGCGTACTGCCGCCGCGCGGACTTCGTCGCCTTCACCGAGGCGTGGCGTGGCGCCCACGGGATGGCGGAACGGCCGCGCGCCCCTCGGATCGACGCCCAGCTGCACGCCGAGCGGGTCGACCCAGGTTCGCGCCGGCAGTTGACCCGCCCGGCGCTCGCCGGCGAGCTGCCCGACGGCGTCATGGTCCGCCACGGCGACGGTCCCGGGCTGTTGCTCGGCGGCCGCGTGCTGCCGTGGTCGTTCAGCGGCTACGGGAGCCCCGTCGGGCTGTCGCCGGCTACCGTGGTCGAGCTGCTCACGCCTCCGGCGACCGCCGCGACGATCGCCGCGGGCTACCGACCGCTGCTGCACCCGAGCGCCGCGGCGGCCCACGCCCTGCGGCGGCTCCCGGCCGCCGACCGCTGAGCGGCCCTCGTCAGGGCTTCAGCCCGACGCCGGCCCAGACCCACGGGTGGCCTCCGGGGAGCTCGGGGACCGGCCCGTCGGGACGCCAGCGCGAGACCTGGACCACTCCAGGGTCGACCAGCTCGAGCCCGTCGAAGAAGCGCAGGACCTCCTCGCGGCCGCGCGGCGTCATGGTCGCGGTCGCCCGGTCGTAGGCGCGGGCGCCGCGGGCCGCCGCCTCGGGGTTGAAGTCCTGGGTGACGTGCGAGATGACCAGGTAGCTACCGGACGGCATGGCCGCCTCGAGCCGCTCGACGATCCTGTGCGGCTCCTCGGAGTCCTTGAGGAACATCAGGATCGCGACCAGCAGGACCGCCATCGGCTGGTCGAAGTCGATCGCGCGCAGCACCTGGGGATCGGTCAGGAGGGCGTCCGGCTCGCGCAGGTCCGCATGGGCGACGGTGACCATTCCCTGGCCCTGGCCCGACAGCAGGGCGCGGGCGTGCGCGATCACGATCGGGTCGTTGTCCACGTAGGCCACGCGGGCGTCGGGGGCGACCTCCTGGGCGACCTCGTGGGTGTTGCCCTGGGTCGGGATGCCGGTGCCGATGTCGAGGAACTGCGTGATCCCGGCGCCGGCCAGCCAGCGCACCGAGCGTCCTAGGAAGGCGCGGTTCTGGCGGGCGCCGTCCCGCATTCCCGGCGCGGAGGCGATCATCTTCTCGGCCGCCTCGCGGTCGGCTGGGAAGTTGTCCTTCCCGCCGAGGTAGTAGTCGTACATCCGCGCCGGGTGCGCCACGCTGGTGTTGATCTCCAGCGGCACATCCGGCTGCTCACTACGACTGGGCTTCGGCGTCGACGAACTCGCGGTCATGCCCCTGCCACCCCTCGGAAGTCCTCGTCCCAGTCGTCCAGACCGGGACCGTGCCAGCGCAATGCTAAGCGGCTGGACGGAGTTCTACACCTCGGAGTCGGCCATCGGCCCGCCGACAACCTCCATCCAGGCGCCGCGCGCCACCGCCCGGTAGGCCTCGGGATCGAGCGGCCCGGGCCGCAGCTCGGCCTGTCCCTCGAAGTAGCGCTCCATGCCCGTGAGGGGGTTGCGTCCCCGGGTCATGCAGTAAATACTTACTGCATGACCGACAGTCGATCGGCGCTGCTTGCCGCCGCTGCGGAGGAGTTCGCCAGGCACGGTCCCAAGGGCGCCCGCGTCCAGGCGATCGTGGAGCGGGCGGGGGTCAACGAGCGCATGATCTACCACCATTTCGGCAGCAAGGACGGCCTCTACGCCGCCGCGCTGGAAGCCCAGGCGTCCGGGCTGGTCGGGGCGTGGCGCCGGATCATCGACACGGCCGCCGAGATGGAGCCGTACCAGGGCATGCGCACGGTGCTGACTGGCTTCGCCGAGGTCTTTGCGGCACGACCGCTGCTGGTGGCCCTGACGCTGCACGAGGCCCTCGGCGGCTGGCGGACCCTGCCGCTGCCGACCGCGGACATGGCGCCATTCCCCGAGCTGCGGGAGCTGTACGAGCGAGGGCAGCGCCAGGGGGTGTTCCGCGCCGACTGCCCCTTCGAGATCGCCCACGGGGTCGCCATGAGCGCCCTGGTGGGGAGCGCCGTCCTAGCGGGCCGTGGGGCCGACATCGTGAAAGCCGCCGGGCTGGACGCCGGCTCGGCGAAGCTGCGTGACCGGATCGTCGGGCAGCTCCTTGACGGCATGACCGGTCCACCCCACCGGACCAACTGACCAACCAACACCTCGACCGACCGTTCGGCACGTCCACTGAGCAGTAAATGTTTACCGCACGACGCAAGGAGCGCCGATGACCACCACCGTGGACCTCTCCCCCGCCGGTGCCACGCCGGGCACCCTGACGACCAGGGTGCTGCTCGCCTGCGGCGCGATCGCGGGCCCACTGTTCACCCTCGCCTGGGTCGTCGAGGGCGCTACCCGCGCGGGCTACGACCCGCTGCGGCACCCGGTCAGCTCACTGGAGCTCGGCGATCACGGCTGGACACAGGTCGCCAACTTCATCGTCGCGGGCCTGCTGTCGCTGGCGTTCGCCCTCGGACTGCGGCGCGCGCTGCGGCCTCTCGGCGGCTCGACCTGGGGACCACTGCTGGTCGGGGCGTTCGCGGTTGGGCTGCTCGGCGCCGGGATCTTCGTCACCGACCCGGTGAGCGGCTACCCGCCAGGAACCCCCGGCCAGCTCCAGCACTACAGCAGTGCGCACGCCGCCCTGCACGACCTGTTCTCTGTCCCCACCTTCGTCGGACTGCCGATCGCCTGCTTCGTCTTCGCCCGGCGCTTCACCGGATGGGGGAAGCGTGGCTGGGCGCTCTACTCGGCCGCCACCGGTGTCGTCTTCGTGGTCGGGTTCGTGCTTGCCAGCATGGCCTTCGGCCAAGCCGAAGGTCTGGTCGACTACGGTGGGCTGTTCCAGCGTGCCACGGTCACCGTCGGCTGGACGTGGCTGACCCTACTCGCCGTGCACCTGCTGAGGGCCCCGTCCGAACCACCTAGGAGGATGCCGACCTAGGCGGGCGTGGACCGGACAGGCCGACGTCGGACAGGTCGATCGCGGTCGCACAGCGCGGCGCCGAGGGTGGTGCGGATGCCGCGAGCGTTGCTGGGGCGGGTTGATCCGGGCGACCTGCCGACCCGCGCGGCGTGGCCCGTCGAGGGCGCGAGCCGGCACAATCTCGTGGCTGCCCGGAGCTACCGGGCCGTGAGGCTGCGACGGCGAGGCGGTGGGACCGTGAGCGACCGGGTACGGATCAGCCATCCTGACAAGGTGCTGTTCCCGGACGACGGCATCACCAAGGCCGAGCTGGCCGCCTACTACGAGACCGTCGCCGCGCTGATGCTGCCGCTGATCAGCGGGCGGCCGGTCACCATGCAGCGCTTCCCCAACGGGATCGGCCGTGGCGGCTTCCTGCAGAAGCAGGCCGCCGACTACTTCCCTGACTGGATCGAGCGGGTCACGGCGCCCAACCGCCGCACCCGCAGCGCCACCACCCGCGAGCAGGTCACCTACATGGTCTGCAACCACCCCGACGACCTCGTCTACCTGGCCAACCACGCCTGCATCACGCCGCACGTCTGGCTCAGCCGCGCGCCCGACATCTACCACCCGGACCAGATGGTCTTCGACCTCGACCCGGCCTCGGCCGACCTGGGGGTGATGCGGCTGGCGGCGACGGGCCTGCACGAGCTGCTCGACGAGCTCGGCCTGCCCTCGTTCCTCAAGTCGAGCGGGTCGAAGGGCCTGCACGTGGTGGTGCCCCTGGTCCCGGGCGACGACACCGACGCGGTCAAGGTGTTCAGCATCGCCGTCGCCGAGACCCTGGCCGCGCGCCACCCCGAGGAGCTCACCACCGAGTCGCGCATCGCCGAGCGGCACGGCCGCCTGTACCTGGACATCGGGCGCAACGGCTACGCGCAGACCATGGCGGCGCCCTACGCGGTCAGGGCGCTGCCGGGCGCGCCCGTCTCGGTGCCGCTCGACTGGTCGGAGCTGGACGAGTTCGACCCAAGGCGGTACACGCTGCGCGGCATCGGCGAGCGGCTCGCCCGGCCCGACCCGTGGGCCGACATCGACCAGGCCGCCTCTCAGCTCGACCCTGCCCGCGCCCGGCTGACCGAAGTCGGCGGCCCCCAGGTCTGAGCCGGCGCCGCTACTCCCCGGACACCAGCTCCAGGGCGACCTCGAGGGCGAGGTCGTGGCGTTGCCGCTCGCCGAGGTCGAGGTCCTCGGTGATGAACGGGCCGGCCTGCACGCCACGCTCATCGGCGGCGCGCTGATGGCCTTCCTCGCCTTCCTGGTCGCCTGGCTGGTCCGCGAGGTGCCGCTGCGCGGTTGGGAGCCGGACGCCCCGGCTCCCGACCCTGCCACCGTCGAGTGAGATCCCGGTCGTTACTCGATCTTGGTGTAGGTCACGTCGAAGTCGTGCTCCCAGGTCGAGCCGTCGCGCGAGCCCTCCCAGTGGCCGGCGATGGTGGCGCGGTCGTCGCTGAAGGTGCCCGTGAAGCGCTGGAAGAACCCCGGCGCGTCCCGCCACAGCCTCCAGATGCCCTCGCTCAGGCTCATCTGGTAGACGCGGAAGACGCCACGCGCGTCGGCGTAGAGCATGCAGAACGCCTCGCTCGAGTCGTCCAGGCCGATGATCGTGGTGAGGGGGAGCGGCGAGTTCGCCACCCACTCGGGCGCAGGTGGAGGGTCGCTGGCCTCGGCGTCCGCGTGCTGCACGAGGAAGGCTCCCTCTTGCAGCCACGCGAACGCCGTCCGAGCTCGGCCCATCGGCCGCCCGCCGACCGATGCCTCCATCTCCCATTCGCCCACCAGTGCGTCCAGCCGACCGAGCACGGGATTCGGCGCTGGTTGCCGCATCGCCCGCTCCTTCTTGTGGGTGCCATCCGAACTTCACGTCGACAACCTAGTGGCCAGGCGGCCTACTGGTAAGGTCCAATCCCGTGCCGATCGAGTGGGCCGGTTGGCGCCGGGCGCGGCCGGCGCGCCGGGCGTCAGCCCCTGGTGCCGCGCAGGTAGGTGGCGAGCGCGCTCAGGTCGTGGCCGCCGAGGCCGGCGGCGACCGCGGCGCCGACCACGCGGCGGTTGGTGGCCGCCTGCTCCATGGTCGCGCCGGCTTGGCTGGCCAGGTCGAGGGCCAGGTCGAGGTCCTTGGCGACGAGGTCGAGGCTGAAGGCGACCGGGGTCTCGTCGGGATGCTCGTAGGCCGGCCGCTTGTAGAGCACGAACGGGGCGGCCACCGCGCTCGCGGCGAACACCTCGTAGGCGGCGGTGCGCGCCACCCCCACCTTCTCGGCCAGCACCAGCGCCTCCGAGAGCGCCAGGTTGAGCCCGTGCACGATGGTGTTGACCGCCAGCTTCATGGTGGCGCCGGTGCCGAGGCCGCCGGTGTGGAAGATCCTGGTGGCGAGCAGGCCGAGCACGGGTCGCGCCCGCTCCAGGGCGGCGGCGTCGCCGCCGGCCATCACCGTCAGCTCGCCCCGTTCGAGCAGCTGGACGCTGCCGGAGACCGGCGTGTCGAGCAGGGAAGCCCCCCGCTCGGCGACCAGGGGACCGACCACCTCGAGGGTGCGCGGGTGGATCGTGCTGGTCTCGCAGACCACGGCCCCGCTGGCGAGCCCGGCGGCGAGGCCGTCCGGTCCCGCGTAGGCGGCCTCGACGGCCGCGTCGTCGGCGAGCGAGCTGAGCACCACTTGGGCACCCCTGACCGCCTCGCGGGCGCTGCCGGCGACCTCAGCGCCGCTGCTCCGCGCCACCTCGTCGGCCTTGGCGCGGGTGCGGTTGAAGACCACCACCTCGGTGCCTGCCCGCCGCAGCGTGCCCACCATGGTCCCGCCCATGCGCCCGGTCCCGACCACCGCGACCTTCGGACTCTGCATGACCGGCGTCCTCCCCGTGCTCCGTGCGGTCGCGCGCCCGACCGGACCCGCCCTGGTCTGGTTCGCCCGGCCGGCGCCCCTCCTGCTGGGCGCGGTCCCGGCTGGTGGAGCGTACCGAGCCCCGCGCCGGCCGGGCGAACCCGCTTGGCTAGAGCCTTCCCAATTCCGGTTGCCTGGTCGGGTCGGCTCTAGAGGATCAGCCAGCCGCCGTCGACCGGCAGCTCGGCGCCGTTCACCGAGCGGTTGGTGAGCAGGAAGTCGACCGCGCCGACCACGTCCCGCATGGTCGCGAGCCGTCCCGTGGGGGTGCGGTCCCGCGGCGGCTTGAGCGCCGCCTCGCCCTTGGCGCTCCAGAAGGGGCTGTCGCCGACGATCCCCGGGTGCACGGCGTTGACGCGGATCGGCGCGAGCTCCATCGCGAGCGTCCTCACCAGGCCGCTGATGCCGCCGTTGACCGTGGTCACCGTGGTCGAGCCCTTGTAGGGACGGAGCATGGCCAGCCCGCCGAAGAGCACGATCGAGCTTTCGTCGTGCATCCGCGGCAGCAGCGCGTGGATCGTCTCGGTGTAGCCCAGCAGCTTGAGGGTGACCAGGTAGGTAGCCCGCTTGAGGTCGTAGTCGCGCACCGAGTTCTGGTCGCGGTCGATGGCGGCGAGCACCAGGTGGTCGACCCGTCCGACGCCGGTGAGGGCCGCGGCGATCTCCTCCGGCTGGGCCAGCTCCAGGGCGATCCCGGTGGTCCGGCCGCCGATCTCGGCGGCCACCGCCTGGGCGCGGCCGGCGTCCCTGCCGGAGAGGACCACCTGGCCGCCACGGTCGGCGTAGAAGCGCGCGACCTCCCGCCCCATCCCGGAGGTCCCTCCGACCACCACCACGCTCGCAGGGTCCGGCATCCGTCGTCGCTCCTTTCCGGTGCGTTCTAGGAGAGCGCGTCGCGCAGGTAGTCCCAGTCGCGGGTGAAGCGGTAGGAGTGCCGCGGCGGCGGCTGCGGCGCCTGCGTCTCCAGCCAGCGCACCGGAACCTCGGCCGGGTTGGAGAAGCCGTGCACGCAGCCGGCGCCCGCCCAGGCGAGGTCGCCGGCGCCGAGGCGGTAGCGCTCGCCGTCGAAGCTCGCCTCGACCTCCCCTGCCAGGATCAGGTAGGTCTCCTCGAAGGGATGGTCGTGGGTGCCGGCGAGCCCGCGCGGCTCGTACTGGACCATGAACATGGTCGACAGCACCGCCCCGAGGTCGGGGTCCACCATCATCTTCACGGTGATCCCGCTGTAGACCAGCAGCGCCGTGCGCATGCTCGCCGAGACGGCGAGCTGCTCCTGGGTCTGCCTGCCCGGGTCCATGTTGGACGGCTCGACGTGCCCGAACGAGCGCGTCCTCGGGTCGCGCACGTCGACGGCCAGCGGCGCCGCCGCCGTCTTCAGGGCGGGCACCAGGAAGGTGTCGTGACCGAAGCGGGCGCGTGGCTGCGGCGCCAGCATGTCGGCCCAGCGGGCGGCGCCGGAGGAGGCGTTGCTCCAGGCGTGCGGCGCGCCGACCGGCAGCAGCCCGTAGTCGCCCGCGCGCACCAGGAACGCCCCCTCGGGGGTCTCCACCACCGCCTCGCCGTCGAGCAGGTAGAAGCTCTCCTCGAAGGAGTGGACGTGGCTGGTGACCGAGCCGCCCGGGGCCAGCTCGCAGATGCCGAAGCCGGTGTGCACCGCGCCCGCCGCCTCGTCCACCAGGGAGCTGCGGCGGAACCCGGTCGCGCTGTCCACCTCGGGGCTGCCGGCCGGGCCGGCCACAGGCTCGCCGGCCCGGCGTACGAGGTGCCGCGAGGTCATGCCTGCTGCAGCTTCTTCTGCTCGACTTGCCTGACCAGGTGCTCGCTCGACTCCTCGACCAGCCGCCGCGCCCTGTCGACGTCGGCGACCAGCCTGCCGTCGCGCTTGTGGACCTTGCCGCCGACGATCACGGTGTCGACGTTGGAGACGTCGGCGCAGAGGGTGACCGCGGCGACCGCGTCGATCACCGGCGCCACGTTGATCGCGGTCGCGTCGATCAGCACCACGTCGGCCTGCTTGCCCGGGGTCAGCGAGCCGGTGCGGTCCTCGAGGCCGGCGACGTGGGCGCCGTTGATGGTGGCCATCTCCAGCATCTGGCGCGCCTTGAGCATGTTCTCCGGCGCATCGGTGTTGGCCTCCCAGGAGACCGCGTTGACCCTGGCCCGCTCGGCGCCGAAGGCGGCGCGCATCTGGGTGAACATGTCGCCTGGCACGGTGGTGACCACGTCGATCGAGAGGCTGGGGCGCAGCCCGTACTCGATCGCCTTCATGACCGGCGGCCAGCCGTGCCCCATCTGCGTCTCCACCTGCGGCGCGATCGAGATGGTGCCGCCCGAGTCGGCCACCAGCCGCCACTCCTCCTCGGAGAAGTAGCAGCAGTGGATGTAGGTGGTGTCGGGGCCGAGCAGGCCGAGCTCGGCCAGCTTGGAGATCATGCCGAAGCGGCCGGCGACGCGGCCCATGGCGACGTGGACGGTGATGGGGATGCCGAGCTCGCGGGCCATCCCCCACTCCGCCCGCACCACGTCGTCGACGCAGAAGCCGGTGCCGCGGGTGGCCAGCGCCATGGTCAGCAGGCTGTCGTCGGAGGAGAAGTAGGCCCCGCGTACCCGGCGGACGTCGTCGGCGGGGATCACCAGCTTGGACTCGAACCAGTAGTCGGCCAGCGAGGTGTTGGCGCTGCCGTAGGCGTACTGGGCGCGGATGCCGGTCTCCCGCAGCGCGTTGACGGCGGCGTCGGGGTGCTCGGGCGTGTTGTTGATGTGCGACCAGTCCACCAGGGTGGTGATGCCGGCGTTGATGCACTCCAGCGAGCCGGCGAGGTTGGAGGCGTAGACGTCCTCCGGCCGGTACAGCGGCGCGAAGGTGTCGAGCACGTCGACGAAGTAGTCGTCGAGGGTGGCGTTGGGGGCGCAGCCGCGGATGGCCGCCTCCCAGGTGTGCCTGTGGGTGTCCACGAAGCCGGGGATCACGATCTTGCCGGTTGCGTCGATCACCTCGGCGTCCGCGTCGACCTCGGGCGCCACCGTCGCGATCTTGTCGCCGTCGATCAGGACGTCGCCCCTTGGCAGGTCGCCGAGTTGCGGGTCGACGGTCAGCACGTGCCCACCACGGAGCAGCAGTCGGTCACCCATGGCCATCCCTCCGCTGGAAAGGAGCCCAATGTCGACCAGGAGAATACGCTTGTCCACCAGAAGTGAACAGTGGGCCGGTACAGCGTCGTTCTCCCTGTACACTGCTGCTCATGAAGGCGAGCGAGCAGGGGCACGCGGCGGTCGAGGCGGGCGGCGTTCCCGCCCTTGACCTCGGCGGCCGGCTACGCGCCGAGCGGCTACGCCAGGGCATGTCGCTGCGCGAGATGGCGCGGCGCCTCGGGGTCAGCGCCAGCGCGCTGTCGCAGATCGAGACCGGCAAGGCGCAGCCGTCGGTGAGCAAGCTGTTCGACATCGTCAACCTGCTGAACACCTCGCTCGACGGGCTGCTCGCCGGGGCACCGGCGCAGCGCGCCGGCGCCGACCGGGGCCTTCCGCCCGACGACGGCGACGGCTCGGTGGTGGTCACCCGCGGGCGCGAGGCCGAGGGGTTCTTCTCCTTCCAGCGCGCCGGCGAGCACGAGGCGCTCGAGCTCGAGTCCGGCGTGCACTGGCGTCGCCTGACGGCCGGCTCCTTCCCCGGCGTCGAGTTCCTGCACGTCACCTACGCCCCGGGCGGCTGCTCGTCGCGCGAGGGCACCTTCATGCGCCACGCCGGCCAGGAGTTCGGCGTGGTGCAGTCCGGCCGGCTGGTGGTCGACGTCGGCTTCGACTCCTACGAGCTGGTCGCGGACGACTCCATCAGCTTCCCGGCGACCACCCCGCACCGGCTCGGCAACCCCGGGTCCGAGCCGGCCACCGCGATCTGGTGCGTGATCGGCCGCCATTCCCACTGACAACTTTGTTTTGCGTTACTTGACGGCCGTTCATAAGCTTGACTGAACAGCTCGGTCGGGCGTACTCCTGGCCCCAAGCGAGGAACGACAGTCGCGGGGATGGTGGCCATGGGCATCCGTACGTACGGACCGAACGCCGTCGACTGGGAGCAGCGGATCGACGTCGACCGGTTGCGCCGCGACCGGCTGGCACGGTTGAAGGCCACACTAGGACGTTCCGAGCTCGGCTCGCTGCTGACCTTCGACTTCCACAACATGCGCTACATGACGTCCACGCACATCGGCACCTGGGCGATGGACAAGCTGATCCGCTTCGCGCTGCTGCCGCGCGGCGGCGAGCCGGTCGCCTGGGACTTCGGCTCGGCGGCACGGCACCACCAGCTCTACAACCCCTGGCTCGACGGCCGGCCAGACCAGCCCGAGCTGGGGCGCGCCCGCGCCGGGATCTCCACGCTGCGCGGCGCCTTCAACCCCGACGCCGGCATCGCCGAGGAGGTCGCCCGCAAGATCCGCCGGGTGCTCGACGAGCACGGCCTCGCCGGCGAGCCGGTCGGCGTCGACCTGGTCGAGATGCCGATCCTGACCGCGCTGCAGGCCGCCGGCCTCACCGTGGTCGACGGCCAGCAGGCCTTCCTGGAGGCGCGCCGCATCAAGACCGACGACGAGATCGGCCTGCTCACCCAGGCCGTCTCGATGGTGGACGCGGCCTACGACCAGCTCTACAGCTTCCTGCGCCCGGGGGTGCGCGAGAACGAGTGCGTCGGCCTGGTCGCCAAGGTCCTCTACGACCTCGGCTCCGAGCACGTCGAGGGCGTCAACGCCATCTCGGGCGAGCGCTGCGCGCCGCACCCGCACGTCTATTCCGACCGCATCCTGCGCCCGGGCGACCCCGCCTTCTTCGACATCCTGCACAGCTACAACGGCTACCGCACCTGCTACTACCGCTGCTTCGCGGTGGGCAGCGCCTCGCCGGCGATGCGCGACGCCTACCGCCGCTGCCGCGACTACATGGACGAGGCGATCGCGCTGGTCAAGCCGGGCGCGACCACGGCGGACATCGTCTCGGTCTGGCCGCGGGCCGAGGAGTTCGGCTTCCCCAACGAGGAGGCCGCCTTCGCGCTGCAGTACGGCCACGGCGTCGGCCTGTCCATCTGGGAGAAGCCGATCTTCAGCCGGCTGGTCTCGCTCGACCACCCGGAGGTGCTCGAGGAGGGCATGCTGTTCGCGCTCGAGACCTACTGGCCGGCCGCCGACGGCTGGTCGGCCGCGCGGATCGAGGAAGAGGTGGTGGTGACCGCTGACGGCTGCGAGATCATCACCAAGTTCCCCGCCGAGGAGCTGCTGATCGCCGGGCAGCGCTACTGGACGGTCGGCGGCCCACTGCCCGCCGTGCGCGAGGCCGAGTCCCACCGCAACCGGCCGGCAGCGGGCGGCCAGCCGGTTACGGCGGACGGCCAGGGGAGCCGGTGAGGCCATGAGCGCCGTCCCCGACGCCGCCCAGGTCCCCGGCGAGGCGGGAGGAGAGGAGCTGCCGGTCGAGCGGCTGCTCGACCTCTTCGAGCAGATGGCGGTGATCCGCGCCACCGAGAAGGCCGCCTACGACCTGTTCATGAGCGGGCTGGTCAAGGGCACCACCCACCTCGCGTCCGGGCAGGAGGCCGTGGCCGTCGGCGCCAGTGCCGCCTTGCGTCCCGACGACTACGTGTTCGCCACCTACCGGGGCCACCACCACGCCATCGCCCGCGGCGCCAGCCCCGAGGCGTGCCTCGCGGAGCTGATGAGCCGGGCGACCGGCCTCAACGGCGCCAAGGGCGGCTCGATGCACCTCACCTCGGCCGAGCACAACATGCTCGGCTCCTACGCGATCGTCGGCTCGCACCTCCCGATCGCGTGCGGGGCGGCATGGTCGGCCAAGCTGCGCGGCACCGACCAGGTGGCGGTCGCCTTCTTCGGCGACGGCGCCACCAACATCGGCGCCTTCCACGAGGCCCTCAACCTGGCCGCCGTGTGGAAGCTGCCAGTGCTGTTCATCTGCGAGAACAATCTCTATATGGAATACACCCCGATAAAGACCGTCACGGCGGTCAGCCAGCCTGCCGCAGGCCGGGCGCCCGCCTACGACCTGCCCGCGGAGGTGGTCGACGGCAACGACGTGGTCGCCGTGATGCGGGCGGTCACGGCGGCGGCCGAGCGCGCCCGCGACGGCGGCGGGCCGACCGTGATCGAGGCGCTCACCTACCGCCAGTACGGCCACTCCCGCGCCGACCCGGCCAAGTACCGACCCCAGGAGGAGGTCGACGCCTGGCTCAAGCGTGATCCGCTCACCGTGCTGGCCGACAGGCTCAAGAGCAATGACGTCTCGGAGCAGGCGATCGAGGAGCGCCGCAGCCGCGCGCAAGAGCTGGTCGCCGCCGCGGTCGAGGCGGCCAAGGAGGCACCCCCGCCGGAGGAGACGACCGCGTTCACGGATGTCTGGGCGGATGGAGGATCACAGTGGCGCACCTGAGCGCCACTCATTCGACGACGCCATCCAGCCGGCGATCTGGGCGCGTGAGTTGAATCCGAGCTTGTTCAGTATGCTGCGGACGTGGCTGTCGACGGTACGCTCGGAGATGAACAGGCGCGCTCCGATCTGCTTGTTGCTCAGACCGTCGGCGACCAGGCGTGCGACCGAACCGGTCGGTCAGGCGATGGTCGTCCCGCTCGTGTTGGTCGTGGTGTTCGTCATCCTCGCGCTGCTGCTGCGCGCGCTGGTCGCCCCGCTGCTCCTGGTCGGGACCGTGGTCCTGTCGTTCGCGGCGGCGCTCGGGGTCAGCGCCCTGGCCTTCGACCACGTCTTCCACTTCGCCGGTGTCGATCCGGCGATCCCGCTGTTCGCCTTCGTGTTCCTGGTCGCGCTCGGCGTCGACTACAACATCTTCCTGATGACCAGGGTGCACGAGGAGAGCAGGCGCCACGGCACGCGGCGGGGAGCACTGATCGGCCTCGCGGCAACGGGCGGGGTCATCACCTCCGCCGGTCTGGTGCTCGCGGGGACCTTCATGGCCCTCGGCAGCCTGCCGGTGGTGCTCGCGACCGAGATCGGCCTCGTGGTGGCGTTCGGCGTGCTGCTCGACACTTTCGTGGTCCGCTCGGTGCTGGTCAGCGCGCTCAACCTCGACGTCGGGCGCTGGCTGTGGTGGCCGAGCGGCCTGTGCCGCCGGCCGGACGTCGACCTCGACGAACTCGAGGGCGACCAGACGGCGGCGCTCACCACCTGACGCCAGCGACCCGGGCGCGTGAGGAGCTGGCCGTGCCTGGCTTGCGATGGGCGGGGCCGAGATCCTGGTACAGTTTCACCACGTTCCAGCCCTTGGCCTCGCAGAAGGGGTGCGGCGTGGCGGACGTGATCACCTACCGCGAGGCGGTCGCCACCGGGATCGCGCGCGAGATGCGCCGCGACCCCACCGTGGTCTGCCTCGGCGAGGACATCGGCGCCGCCGAGGGCGTCTTCAAGACCACCGTCGGGCTGTTCGCGGAGTTCGGGCCGGAGCGCGTCTGGGACACGCCCATCAGCGAGCAGGCGATCGTCGGCGCCGCCATGGGCGCCGCCATGACCGGCCTGCGGCCGGTCGCCGAGATCATGTTCTCCGACTTCCTCGCCTGCTGCTGGGACTACGTCGCCAACGAGATCCCCAAGATGCGCTACATGACCGGCGGGCAGGTCACCGTCCCGCTGGTGATCCGCACCGCCAACGGCGGCGGGCTGGGCTTCGGCGCGCAGCACTCGCAGGCGGTGGAGAACTGGGCGCTGGCCGTGCCCGGCCTCAAGATCGCCGCGCCCTCGACCCCGGCGGACATGGTCGGGCTGATGGCCAGCGCCATCCGCAGCGACGACCCAGTGCTCGTCTTCGAGCACAAGAAGCTGCTCGCCGGCAAGGGAGAGCTCCCGCCGGAGGGGCACGTGGTGCCGCTCGGCGAGGCAGTGGTGCGCCGCTCGGGCGACGACGTCACCCTGGTCGCCCTCGCCTCCACCGTGCCGACCGCGCTGGAGGCTGCGGAGCTGCTCGCCGCCGACGGCGTCTCCGCCGAGGTCATCGACCTGCGCTGCCTGGTCCCGATGGACGCGCGTGCGGTGCTCGACAGCGTGGCGCGCACCAGCCGCCTGGTGATCGTCGAGGAGAACCCCTTCCAGGGCGGCTGGGGCGCGACCCTGGCGTCGATCGTGGCCGAGGAAGGCTTCTTCGACCTCGACGGCCCGGTCAAGCGCGTGGCCGGCGAGTGCGTCCCGCTCCCCTTCGCTGCCAACCTCGAAGCGGCGGTCGTCCCGTCGGCCGGCCGCCTCGCCGAGGCGGTCCGCCGCACCGTCGACGCCGGCTAGGGCCTGACCATCAGCGTCTAGCGCCCGCAACCTCAACGATTGGCGCCCCGCTACCTGGTGATCCTTTACTCCAGCCGACAGTCCGGCCAGGAGGCAGGCGGTCGTGAACCCGATCGAACGAGCGCTTCGCCGCGTCGACCGCTACCAGCAGCGGCACGGCTGGCTCGGCTTCCTGTTCGCCGTGGTCAAGAAGTTCGGCGACGACAAGGGCGGCAACCTTACCGCCCTGCTGGCCTGGAACGGCTTCTTCGCCCTGTTTCCGCTGCTGCTCATCCTGGTGACGACCCTCGGCTTCCTGCTCGGCCACCACCCCGCACTCGAGCAGCGGGTGCTGCACTCCACCCTCGCCGAGTTCCCGATCATCGGCAACCAGATCCAGGGCAACGTCCACTCCCTGCGCGCCAACGGCGTCGGCCTGGTCGTCGGCCTGGCCGGGTTCCTGTGGGGCGCCCGCGGCATCACCCAGGCCGGCCAGCACGCGATGGCCGAGGTCTGGAACATCCCCGGCAGGCAGCGCCCCAGCTTCGCCACCAGGCAGCTCCGCGGTTTGGTGCTGCTGCTGGTGTTCGGGCTCGGGGTCGTGGCGACCACCGCGCTTGCCTTCCTGGCCAGCTTCGGCCGCCACGGTCTGCTGTTCGGGCTCGGCAACCTGGCCGCCTCGGCGGCGGTCAACGCCACGTTGTTCCTGGTCGCCTTCCGTGTGCTCACTCCTCGCCAGGTCCCCACCGGACAGCTGGCGTTGGGCGCGGCCGTGGCCGGGGTCCTGTTCACCCTGCTGCAGGCCGCCGGCGGGTACCTGGTCGGCCACAACCTCAAGCACGCCCAGCAGGTGTACGGGTTCTTCGCGATCGTGCTCGGGCTGATGTCGTGGCTGTACTTGAGCGCTGAGGTCACGCTGTACGGCGCCGAGGTCAACGTCGTGCGCGCCCGCCGGCTGTGGCCCCGAAGCATCCTGCAGCCACCGCTCACCGAAGCCGACCGGCGCGCCCTCGTCCAGCTCGCCAAACAAGAAGAACGCCGCCCCGGGCAAGCCATCAGCGTCGAGTTCACGCCCCAGGCCAGCGACCCAGACACCGACGGTCACGCGCGCTAATTAGCCGCAAGTAGGGATCTGGACTCTCTTGCGTGGAGTTGACTCCTCTTCCCGCCTCGGGTCGTGTTCGCGCTGGTGGACTGGCCGTCAGGGCGCCGGGGGGATGTTGCGGTTGACGCGGAACAGGTTGTCGGGGTCGTAGTCGGCCTTGACCCGTTGGAGCCGCCGATAGTTGGCCCCGTACGCGGCGGCGGTTCGGGTGGCGTCGTCGTCGGCCAGCTGGAAGTTGACGTAGTTCCCGCCGGTCGAGAAGGGCCGGATCCGCTCCCACCCATCCCGGGCCCAGGCCACGTGCGAATCGGAGGGGGCGCCGGGTGGCCAGGTGGCGGCGAACCCGCCGATGTAGTGGGCGTCGCGGTTGCCGACCGCCCCGTCGTCGTCCTCGTGGTAGTTGAGCGCGCCGGCGAGGTGGAAGTTGATCGACTGGGACA
>WNGE01000810.1_pt1 | contig 40577 bp, 33 predicted proteins | sample 5400651 | NCBI WGS metagenome assembly WNGE01 (sample SAMN13153370, study PRJNA577476) | soil metagenome | isolation source: 60 cm soil or saprolite under grassland replicate 2 | place: USA:California | collected 2016-06-15 | reverse complement strand
ACCGCAGTGTCCCGATTCCGATATCCGCGGCGTCAGGCGAGAATACGTCGTTATTAGCAATTGGGGTCTCATCGTCCTCATCGCCGAACACCTGTACGCTGGAGACAGCGGGCGCCGCGCAAACGCCATCGCTGGTGGTCGCCGAGAGTCCAACGTTCACCAGACCGGGGTTATGCATGAACGAGAGCGAGCTCGTAACAACCGCGGCGCTCACCGTGGGCGGTGAGTTCGAGGCGGTCACACTCGCTGTTGAGGAGTTGTCGCTAAGGTTTGGATCAGGAGTGCTGGCACTCACCGTCGCAGTGTCGTTGATCACGGTGGTGTGTGCGACGTTGCAGCTCACCTGGACCACCACGGTGAATGTAGCCGTGTCGCCGTTCGGCAAGCTCGCGATGGTGCAGGTGATGGCGCCTGTGCTGCCCACCGCAGGATCGAAGCAAGTCCAGGCGCTTGCTCCCGAGTTCGAGACAAAGGTGGTGCCGGCCGGGAGGTTGTCCGTCAGCGTAACGTTAGCGGCGCTGTTCGGGCCGTTGTTGGCAACCGTGATCGTGTACGTGATGTTGGTGCCGGTGTCTACCGTACCCGGTGAAGCTGTCTTTGTGACCGCCAGGTCGGCCTGATTGATCACCGATGTAGTGGCGGTAACGGAATCGTTTTCCGGGTTTGGGTCGAACGTGGTGCTCGCCACCGATGCCGTATTACTGATGATCGTGCCGTGCGCGGCGTTGACGTTGGCCACCAGGGTAACCGTCTCTGACGCACCTGCGGCCAGCGAAGCGAACGTCACCGTGCGATTGTTGCCCGAGCCGCTGCAGCTTCCTCCACCCGTGGAATTGCAGGAGATAAAGCTCACCTCGGGCGGCAGATTGTCGGTCATAGTCACAGAACTGGCATCATCCGGCCCGTTGTTGGTCACGGTGATGGTATAGGTCAGATCGTTGCCGGCAAGTACCGGGTCCGGCGAGCCGGCCTTAATCACCCCTAGGTCCGCCTCGGGGCGCACGAATACGTACGCCGATCCTTGTTCACCGTTCGCGCCGATGTCGTCGCGGTCCGACCCGACCGCGATGATCCCGCCACTCACCGCAACCGACCGGCCAAACTCGTCACCCGCCGTGCCGTCGGAGGCGATCAGCTTGTCCTCCTCGGCCAGAGCTCCACTCCAGCCGCTGGCCGGCTTCACAAACACATACGCCGAGCCTTGACCAAGATGTGCCCCGATGTCATCGAAGGGCGCCCCGACCACGACGGTGTCGCCGCTCACCGCGACCGAAAAGCCAAAAGAGTCACTCGGCGCGCCGTCGGAGGCGGTCAGCTTGGCGCTCTCGGTCAGAGCTCCACTCCAGCCTCCAGGCGGCTTCACAAACACATAGGCCGAGCCTTGGTCAAAGTTCGCGCCAATGTCGTCCGATTGGGTACCGACCACTATGGTGTCGCCGATCAGCGCCACCCCCGTATTCGCGAAAAAGTCAGACGCCACTCCATCCGAGGCGGTCAGCTTGGCGTTCTGAGTCAGTGCCCCGCTCCAGCCTCCAGCCGGCTTCACAAACACATACGCCGAGCCTTGGTTAATATTCGCTCCGATGTCGTCCAATCCCGCCCCGACCACGATGGTGTCGCCGCTGACCGCGACCGAGGTCCCTAAAATGTCATTCGCCGCGCCGTCGGAGGCTGTCAGCTTGGCGTTCTGGATCAGAGTCCCGCTCCAGCCTTCTGCCGGCTTCACAAATACATAGGCCGAGCCTTGGCTAACATTCGGTCCGATGTCGTCGAACACCCCCCCAACCACGATGGTGTCGCCGTTCACCGCAACCGAGAACCCGAACTGGTCATCAAACCCACCGTCGGCGGCGATCAGCTTGGCGTTCTCGGTCAGAGCCCCGCTCCAGCCTCCGGCCGGCTTCACAAACACATACGCCGAGCCTTGGTTAATATTCGCTCCGATGTCGTCCAATCCCGCCCCGACCACGATGGTGTCGCCGCTGACCGCGACCGAGCGGCCGAAAAAGTCGTTCGTCGCGCCGTCGGAGGCGGTCAGCTTGGCCCGCTGGATAAAGGGATCCACCACCAGGGGATATTGGGCGCCCGTATCGTCCACTCGCAGCCATAAACGCTCTCCTTCGACCTGAATCCACGCGCGCAGGTCGCGCCCCGTCGCATCATGGGCCGTCAACCCGCGATAGCGCAGGTCCGCGGTTCCGTCGGCGCGGCTCAGAATCGCGTCCCTACCGATGGGATCAATCGATGCCGTCAAATTTCCCGAGAGTGTGAATGCCAGCGTCAGTGGATCGCTCCGTCGCTCACCCGGTGACTGCGCCAGCGTAAAGCCCTGCTCCAGCCCCAGCGGACCGTTCAAGTACCATTCGGTTAAGCCATCGCGCCGGTATTCCAAACGGTTGGCTTCGGCCTGCGGCACGACAGCCACGGCGGCACGCAACTCATTGCCATAACCATAACCGCGTAGCGCCAGTCTCCAACTCGCGCGTCCCGCGCGTACCTCGACGCCCTTGGAAGTGAAGTCTGCCGCCAGCCGATGGTTTTTATTCTCCATGCGGAAGCCCGATGCTCGCGGCACTGCGTGGTAGCTCGATTGGTCCCGGCCCAGGACGGCGGAGATCTGGGCCTGTGCGGCCAGAGGCATGCCGGACAGCTTCGCTGGCTCACCGGCGATTTGGGTAACCGACGAATGGCCCGGTCGGTACAGCGGAGCGACAAGGTTGCCGCAGAGTTCAGCCAGCGTTGGGCTGCTCGTCAGCAGCACCAGCGTTGTGAGTGTATAAAGGAACCTTTTCATTGTCGTTTCCTCTGTGCGCCGGGCTAAACCGGCAGGTTGTAGTGAATGAAAGAGTCATACGTTAAAGGTCTAGCCAACCACCGCCTCTACTTGTTAATGCGTTAACGGAGGTCGAAACCGCCAACGCAGTAGGTTCTTTTGAGCACCGGCGCGAAATGACTTAGAGGGCGCGGGACAGTTGTTCTAGTTTTTGAGCCATACCTCCGGAGGCAGTTAATATGCGGACCCAGTCCCCAAAAGAGATTACGTTTCTGCTCGTCGCTTGGGCGATGGAGATGAGCGGCAGGCAGTCGGTGTTGAAGCACCAACCGTCTCAATGGTCAAGACGGATCCGGGAAAGGTGATGCGATTTCGGCTCGGTCACGCCGGCATAACCGAAGTATGGTGAGTCCGGTTGAGGTTGATCCATTCGGTGGCGAAACGAACCGCAGCGTGAACAGTTCGTTTCCGTGCTTACTGTTAAGCAAAGAAACCTACAGACCACAAGATCAGTCGTAATAACCACCGTGACTTCTTACGGTGAGGCGCATTTCGATTGAGATTCGAGTAGGTGGATTACTGGCAGAGACGAGGGTCCTTCTATTGGCTGGCTAAACACCTAGGTCTCATAGCTACGAAAGATCTAATCACTTCAGTCATTCTTCTGGACGTTCCGTCGCACACGCGCAAGGCTCTCCCACGCGCGGGTTCGTGGTCGAGCTACGGCAACTGGGCCGACTGCATCATCGCTACGAACGAAGGGCTGCCTGGTAGTTTTATCGCAACGGTTTAAAATTGCCCGAGACAGATCACCTCCCGCACACTCGACGGCGATAGGGGTCTCGGGTGGACGCCCGACGGCAGAATAGTCTACCAGTCAATCGCGTCCGGCAGCCCGCACGTCTGGATCATGGACGCGTATGGGAGCAATCGAAGACAACTGACGCACGAGGGGCAGGAAAACGCGCGCCCGACGGTTTCGACCGACGGGCGGCACATTTTTTTCTCGTCCCTCCGCTCGGGCAAGACCAACGCCTGGCGCATGGACTTGGACGGCGGCAATCAGAAGCAACTGACCTACGGCAAAATCGACGGGAACGGACACCCGTCGCCCGACGGGCGGTGGGTGGCCTACGTGTCGATGGATCAGGGGGACGCCACCATCTGGCGAACGCCGATCGAGGGCGGCCAACCCGCGCGAGTGAGTGACCCGACCGCCAACCTCCCGGTCGTCTCGCCGGACGGAAAACAGATCGTCTGCTACTACTGGGACGAGCAGGCGGACCCGCCGCGCGGGTGATGGTCTTTCCGTCCGACGGGGGACGTCCACGCGGCGTTTCAAAATCCCAATCGGCGGCTTCATCCTTCGTTGGTCAGCTGACGGGCGCGCCATCCTTTACATTGGCGAACGCCTCACAAACATCTGGAGCCAGCTCGTGGCCGGCGGGGACCCCGTGCAGGTTACCGACATTCAGGGCGATCAAATCTTCAACTTCGATTACTCACCGGACGGCAAATGGCTCGCTCTAGCGCGCGGCAGAGTTACCGACGACGTTGTCTTGATAGAAGATTCACGATAGGTCTTTGCGGGGAAAACTGCGGTAGGCGAAAAAGCCATCCCGCGGAAGGCTGCGGCCGCGTAGCGGCGAAATAGATTTATCCAGGCCTTAGATTGATATCGTTGGAACAAATTGGGATTGCCTCGCATTAGCATTGGTGCTTCCCATGGAGAATTAACGATGGGCCATGTTAGATCGTCCCAAAGGCCTTAGGTTGCAGGATATTGCAAAGCCTTGCCCAGCCGTATCTCATTTCATGGCTCCGTTACGACCCGTCGAAGAAGATTACCAAATTGCGCATTCCCGTTCTGATTGTGCAGGATACTACATATTTGCAAGCGCGTCTGTGGAGCCGCGAAGGGCCTCGCTGAGGGCAATCCAGCCGCAAAGTTATTACTAATTGATGGTATGGACCAACGTTCTCAAGACAGCCCGAATGAGCAGGACCAAGCCGTCTCTATTGCGTTGCGTAATTGTAACCAGGGCAAGTGGCAGGCATCCTGCGAAAGCGCGAGTGAAAAGTGCGGAAAAGCTAAAGCTCTCCGCACTTCAAGGTTCACGTTCAACTTAGAATTCTTAGAACGCGACAAACGGATCTGTGTAAACCACCCTTACAGTCACGCCTTCGAGCGAGTCCGCAAAAACAGGCTTCGCCGGTGAGGTCCGGTCAACGTAAACAACTATGGCCGCTTCGCCGTCAGCTCTATCCGACGCGCCTACGCCAACCCCAATGACTCCTTCCTGGAACATCAAATTCGCACGATGCTGTTCCAACACAGCCGATGCACGCGCAACCGCCTGCTCTGGCAATACTCGTCCCTGCGCTGCAAGCCCCGGTATGAAGGGTTCCTGGCCACCCTGGCTACCGCTAAGAGAAACGGCTGCTGGACCTCCGCCACCACCACCGAAAGTGATTGATCGGCCGACTACGTTACTCAGCTTGGTCAGTACTTCGCCGATAGGATTTCCGATTGTGGTGGAACTACTTCCGGCATAGAGTAAAGCTACCGGGTTATGCGACGCGTCGTTGGTAACGATCAATGAACCGGAATCGCCGCCGGCGCTGAAGGTGCTGCTGTTAATTACCACCTGATTTTTGTAGGCAACCGTAAACTTCTTAGCCGAGCCACAGTTCTTTTGGTACTGAACGCTAACGCTGGTATTGACTGACCCAATGCTCCCGGTCGTAAATCCGCTGGTACGTCCGCTCTTGGCCACTAAAAGATTGACTGATGGTGCCATGATGCTGCTGCTTGGCACGCCAATATCTTCGATGAAACCGGTCCCATCCATCGTCCCTGTTCGGAGTTGGGCAAGAGCGGCATCGATGTTGGAACCCAGGGGCGACGCGATTGTAAAATCCGCGACTACTGTAGCAACGCGACAACTGTTGTCGATTAGCCCAGGTTGGGAAACGTCCTCGCCCGCCGTGGCCTGGTCACCGCGAGCGAGCACGTGATTGTTGCTCAAAATGTATGTCGTAGTTCCGTCCGTGACGAGCGAACCAAGCGTGCCGCTGCAACAAAAGGCTCGGGTCGTGTCGTTGACATTGCCGCCTGAAACGCCGAAATGCATGTTTCGTGTCTTATGATTGGCACCGCTGTCGGCGAGTCCGGATGTTAGCAACGAACCGCCAACCAGAAGTAACATCACCGAAGAAAAGAGTAGTAAGGTTCTAATCTTACGCATATCTGAGGTCTCTTTGGGTAAATTAGCCGACCTATTTGTTGGTCAGTTTGAAATCTGAGCCCTCGAACAACCCATACTATTCAGCCTGAGCGTATCGCGCCAACTATCTCATCACGACTTGCGGGCTTTGTAATGTAAGATTGGGCTCCTGCCGCCAGCGCCTCGTGTTTGACACTCTCAACCGCGACAGCGGAATGGAAGATAATTGGAGTTTGAGCATTAAACTCTCTGATTCTCTTGCAAAGCTCAACGCCCGACATCCCAGGTGTCCAAGTATCCAATAAATAAACATCAAACTCTTCTTCTTTTGCTATTCTCAGAACATCTTGTGATGTGTCTGGGCAGATGACTTCAAAACCCTTCTGCGCTAGGAGTAGACACATGAGTTCGCGAGAGTCTGGATCATCCTCAGAGTAAAGGACACGGAGCTTGGGGGCTGCCATAGGGATGTTCCTTCCGGATAACGGACTTGTGGGAGCAGCAGTTAAGTGAGAGCGGCAAAGTCTATCTCTCCCTTGTGGACGAACATCCGCTCTCTTATGATCAGAGCCAGGGCAGTCGGGATGGGTTAAACCCCAGGTTCGTTAGTTACCCTAACCCTCTAAAATACTCTACCGTCGCTCCTCCTTGTTGAAGACAACTAATCGGGCCAGTTTCCCCAATCTTGCTTTCCTGCGGCCCAGAAAATCGAACTTTTTTAACTGTCCCTGCTTGTTGGCTTTCGCCCGTGCGTTACCCATGACACATAGTGCATCCCACGAAAGACCGTGATAGTCTGCGCCTCCGTGGCATCATGCGTCGCTTCAGCTGCGGCGCGCGAACAGCATTCAGCCAGCGGGGAACGGCATTACTTGAGAGATTGCATGAAGCGGCTGGGCGTCACTCGCGCGAGTGGCATACTGCTCCTGCTTTAAGACTACCAGCGGCGCAAGCCGCGACAAGGAGAGTCAGCCATGGACCACATCGGATTCAACTTAGGTAAAGTTAAAGCACCAGCTTCGACAGCTTTATCCAAACTACTCGGCAGCCGCCCGCCAGCATACATTCTGATCGAGGCGGCCACCGAGAGCGAATGGGTGGCACGCAATCTCGAAGGCCTGGGCCACAAGGTGGTAGTCACCGATCCCAACTTCGCTCCCATGTACGCTACTCGCAGCCGTCGAGCCAAGACCGACAAGCGCGATGCGCGCACTTTGGCCGAAGCCCGGCTTCCGCACGGGCATCGTCAGTTGTAACTGCCCGCTATCGCGTCGCACACGTGAGACACTGTACCACAGGTGGGCTCCAAGAATTTAGCTATTGTTCGTATATGCTCGCCGGACGGATTTTTCACGACCGGAGAATTCCGCTTGAACGATACTATTGAGAATTCGTTTGGGCGTTTGACGACAGTTCACTAAAGTTCTTAGCTGTGCTTTTGAAACTTGCAATGGAGTTACCTTTAGGTCTCTGAAGTAATAACACGCGAAATAGACGAGGAATGATCGTGCTAACCTGAACAGGGTTCGATGATGTTTCCAGCGAGTCTGGCGTCAAAAGTGGGGCAGGTAGAAGATGCTGTCGAAAAATATTGCTAATTTCAGGAAAAACGCTTTCGAACGCGTATCCGGCCGGTTTAGTCGCCAATCGAACAGTGACAGGGCTAGTTGCAACTTCATGTAAAATCTGCACGTAGGTAAGAGACAGATCACTGCAGGTGCGCTCGACACCCACGTCTGAGCCGCGGCACCAGCAATTATCAAAAATAAGCCAAAGTAATTCGCTTGTTTCGAAGTTAAGTTGAGAAATCATGTTTGGTCCTTTCAATGTTGCTCACTCAGTGGCCCGCTCACGAAGCGAGCGCCATTTAGCTTGCAGTTGAATCGTGACGCAGGCGCATCGGCTACAACTTTATACGGCAGGTCTCGTTCCCTCATGAGCCGGTGAAAGACTTCGACATTGGAATTAGTCGATCAAACGCCGGGACGTTTCCGGGCTTGCCACTAATTCGTATCGCGCCAAACTCCGGCGGCATAGCATTCGGTACGGCGGCTGCGAATAGCGATCAACAACTCACCGCGCCTTCAGCTACTCTTGCGGATACTCTTTCGATCAGGAGTGGCCGGCACAGCATCCGAGCGGGCGATGAAATTATTTACTACCAACTCAACATCGCGTTTAATCAGAACACTCGCGGCCAGATCGATTTCAACTCTTTCACTGATTTCCTCACCGGAACAATCAATGCCTCGGTCTTCGGAAGTGGTATTAACTATCGCAGTCTACGCGGCATGGATAGCACTTTACCGCACTTGAATGACTCAGCGGAACGCATGTTGGACGCTTAATGGACTCGTCTTGGCTATTATCGAGAGCCGTGTGTCTAGCAACTGGACCAAGTTCTGTCGATAGCGATTTGGTCAACGAGCGACAACGCGAAATACATGCACTTGAGACGCTGTTCAGAAGAAAACCACCTACGCCTCCTGCAATACCTCATCGTCGTCTCTTAACTGGTCGCCGTGTTGTGGCGTATTGGAGTTCTACTTTCACCAACACCGGTGCTGTATTGCTCGCTCCCGGGCGGTAGTAAATGGTCTGGGGAGCTGGCTCATCTTCCTTCAAGTCTCGCGTGCCGTCTGCCCCGGCTTCTTTTTCCTGCTTCGTCCACGGCTTGCCACTCCCATTAGCCATCTCCAGTCGCCCCGTCTGCGCGCCCCATGATTTTTCCCATGAGGCCAGGGTTTCATCGGAGAGTCTTTGCGCCTTATCGGAAATGGCCAAACCTTCAATTGGAGTCGGTGTCACCAGAACGATCACATTTTCGCCGACGTGATCGACTCGAGTCCGTTTCAGAGTGAAGTAAGGCGGACTGTCATCTTGAGACGGAATCTCGATCACCCGACCGGCTTTCACCGAGTTGTCGCCGCCGTGGGTGCGAGCAGTAGGAAAGATCAAGTACGGTTCACCCTTTGAGCCATCTGCGTACTGCTCCTGGTCCACAACATAAAGGTAGCCAGTGCGCGCAGCCTCTATACTCACGCGAATGCGGTCGCCTTCGGACAATTTTCCGCCAGATGACACCCGTTCGGGCAGCCACTCGACCGAGTCCGGCCCGTCGTGAGTGATGATCCTTTCGCCCGCATCCGCCGGCCGTGATGGACGCAACCGCCACAGGGTGACGCCAATGACTGAGTCCGCCGACACACCCATAATGGGCACCTGAGGAGTCACAATTCGATAGTTTCGCCTGGCCGATCTCCTGGCTGCTGCCGGCTTGTTCCGCTGGTTAATAAATGCCGTGTCCCAGAGGTTTCGTGTTGTTTCCTGTTCTTGCGCCTGAAGGGCCATAGCCGTCAGTAAACCAGCAACACAAAGTGTTATCATCCACGCCACAAGTATTCGCTGTGATGGAATTGTCTTTCTGCCGGGTCGCATAATCGTCTCCTTACTCGGCTCTTCCCGCGAATTTGATGACACCGGATTGAACATCATGGGCGACAAAGGCGAGCCGATCATGCACTCGCCTTTGCGCCTCTACCTGGTCCGGCGGCGTGTCCCAACGGTGTCTTGTCCGACGTTTATTTCAGGACTAGTTCGCGCATGAACTTCGTGCCCTGGACGTCCCTAATCTTTGACCGATCTATATAACCTTGCATCCCCTTCTGGTCGTCAATCCCTGTGGCCTGGCGGAGCACTTCGTCGGCTTTCTCCTCGTTCTTCTCAAGTGAGGTATAACTATCGTATTCACGAAGGATCAACATATTCCATCCACTGTCATCATCCTGGGCTCGCAAAATCTTGTAGGATTTCATGAACCCGTTCTTGATCGAAATATCCGATTCTTTCTTCAGTTGCGTGTCCAGGTATTCCAGATACGCCTGATCCATCCCCGGATGGATTCTGATCATGGTTACGCCCCACACCGTGCCGGGGGTGAAGTATTTGTGGACCTGTCCATAGACTGAAACAGCTAGCATGAGAAGAACTGCGACGAGCGTTGCCACCATCAGTTTGTGTTTGCTTTTCATGGGGGACTCCTTTCCCGTTAGGGAATTGAAGGCTGAATAGACAATAGGCTTTGCTATAACAGCCGGGTTGGAATGCGACGACGAGTGCAACTAGTCTGCTTATCTACTAAACCGAAATTCGCAGTCGAGTTCCCTCACGCAAATGAAAAAAAGTGGGGACCACTCTCTCAAGCTTGAGGCGTCGACAGGATCCATTTTCCTGACCTGCAAACTACTCAGGGTGCTCTTAGTGTTCATACATTTCTGCTTCCAGCTTCACAGCTTACGTTTCACTTCCAGTTACCGATCAGAATAAACGGTGCCCAGTAATACGGATGTGCAAACGGAGCTTTCGGATTGAGCTTGAATATTTGTCTGTTAGCTTCTCCCGGCTTTGGGTCTTCATGAGTAATCTGGCGACTCCCGGACTGTCCGGCGTCGCCTGCAATCTCACCACGCAGCAGCTTCAGTTGAGCTGCGCGCAACGCTGCGATCTTCGACTGCCCTTGCTGTGCTTCTCGCGCGCGATAGAACTCCTGCATCAGTAGTTTGGTGCTGCGATCCGCAACCGGCCACAATGACGCCACGACCGACTTGGCACCTTGACGTTGAGCAAGTACGCCGAAGCCTTCGACCTCCTTGCCGTTGGCGCCGCTACTTCCGGTCGCAGTATTGCAAGCCGAGAGCGTAAGCAGCTCCACACCGCCGAAGACGTTCGGCAAACTTTTGATCTGCGCCAGGCTGAGGAACGTGCCGTCACCCAGCAGCAATGCCGAGTTCGTCTCGTTGCCCGGAGAGAATTGAAAATGGCTGGCGACGTGCACAACTGGTGGCCGCTGCCGCAAGCCTGAAAGCATCGACTCCTGAGTGAAGGCTTCGTCCAACCTGATTGTTCCAGGCAGCACGCCACTTTGGATACTCGCTCCCTCTTCGCGAATAATGCCGCGCATTTCTTCCACCACGCCCGGGAGTGCCGGGATATTTTCGCCGTGAGCTTTACTCACCCCCAATCCCAACGCGTTCCAATTCCGACTCGGTACATCCTTCAAGCGCGCCTGACTCGCCGGAGTGAAGATGACGTTTTGATATTGCTCCAGCAGATAATGCTTGCCATCGTTGAGCGCGGCGACTGGTACATACCTCAGCACACCATCCAGCGACCACATCACGGTCTCTGCTCGAGCAGCTTTCAGATCTTTAGCAACGGAGCCAAGCAGGATTTTATAAAGCTCCTGGGACAATAGCAGAGGATCGAGCTTGGGATTTTGCAAGACCTCACGAAACGCGAGCACCTTGCGGTTGAGGTCGGCAGCCTTGATCGGATACTCGTAGCCTTTCTGAAAATCAGCCGTCGTCAAGATCACGCGATACTTGTCTTCACCGACCAGCGTGTAGAGAGCGACGACGCCTTTACCGAGTTCGCGCAGGTCTTCCATCAGCCCCTGCGATTCGCGCATTTGGAAGATTTTCCCGCTCGATTCACTGGAACTGCCCAGCTCTGTGGTCAGTTGGTCGAGAAACTTTTGAAAGGCGTTCCCGGCAACAACGAGGTCGGCATCCAGCTTGGCGAGCCGCTGTTCTTCTTCCGGGGTGCGGGATTTGTTGTCCATCAGCGTGCCACGCTCTGTGCCGATCGAGGCAAGCTGGTCGGCGATCTCGCGGTAGCGTTTGTCGAGCGCCACCTCTTCCGGTGTCAATTGCGCTTTGGCACCTTGCGGTGCGTTGGCTGAATCGCGGCGGATATACTCGAAGTACTCTTCCTCTTTGAGCATGCGAATCACCTGCTCGGCTTCTGGCAAGCGGCCCTGTGCGATCAGCAAGTCCGCCAGATCGCGATAGGTCTCTTCTTTGGACTTGATGAAGCTCTGTTGGGACTCCCGGTCGAGCGCGCGGATGTCGCTGCGGATCTCCTGATAAGCGTTGATGGATTGCTTGCCGAAGAAGATGGCGAGAGGTGGCTGATTGCGCGCCTTCCAGGTCAGCATGAGGTGCGCAAGGGCCGAAGCCTGGCTATCTCTTTCCTTAGTTTCGCCGGCTATGGCGAGGGCCCGCTCCAGAGCTTGGGTAGCCTTTTCATACTGACCTTGCGAACGATAGACATTGCCCAGTCCGCTAAGGGGCCCGATCTCCTTCCCTCGCGCTTTAATTTCCCGCGCGACGGCCAAGGCTTTCTCGTAGTGACTGTTGGCCTCGTCGTAGCGGCCCCTCCTCCAACTGAGGTCGCCGAGATCGGTGAGCGCGTCCGATTCACCGCCCCGATCTTTTACCTCTTGACTGATTGCAAGCGCTTGCTCGAAGTATTCCATGGCCTTCTCATAGCGGCTCTGAGCAAGATAGTATTTGCCCAGATTTCCGGACGCGACCCCCTCCTTCAGACGTTCCTTCCTCTCACGAAAAACGGCCAGCCCTTGCTCGAGGTATTCAATCGCTTTGTCATAGCGGCCCAGTCGATTGTAGGCACTGCCTAGATTGCTGAGCGCAGTTCCTTCCCGGGACCGATCCTTGAGCTCACGATAGATAAGCAGCGCTTGTTCGTAGTCTTCAATCGCTTTCTCATAGCGGCCCAGCCAGGCATTCGCCAGTCCTAGACCGTTGAAAGAATTTCCTTCACCTCTTCGATCCTTGATTTCACGTTTGATCGCGAGTGATTGTTCGTGGTATTCAATCGCCTTCTCGTGGCGACCCATCAAAAAGGTCACATTTCCCAGATTGCCGAGCGCGTTTGCTTCACCCGCCCGATCCTTGATCGCACGAAAGATACCGAGCGCTTGCTCAAATGTCTCACGCGCTTTTTCATAACGGCCTAGAGAGCCATAATCACTACCTATCGAGACGAGCGCGCTAGCTTCACCCGCCCGATCCCTCAGCTCGCGCTTAATGGTCACCGCCTGCTCTAGGTTTTCAATCGCTTTCTCATAGCGGCCCGTTGAGAAATACACAACGCCCAGCAGGTAGAATGAGTCTCCCGCACCCGCGCCATCCTTTACCTCGCGACAGATGGACAGCGCCTTCTCGTAGTACTCAATGGACTTCTCAGACTGGCCCAGGTCGAAGTAAGCAGTCCCGATCCCGCGCAGCGACCAAGCAGTCCAGGGCGGCTCGCCCACTTCTCGCCAAATGGGCAGCACCTGCTGCAACTTCTCGATCACCTGCTGCGCCGTCTTGCCCCTCTGTGCTCCCAGCTCATTGGCCTCAATCAGCAGAGCCTCGGCATTGAAACGTTGTTTATCCTGCGCTGTGGCCACTGCCCTGATTAGCGCCTCCAACCGGTATGACCCCTGCAGCGTCGCCGCACCGCTGCCGCGCACCGTCAATCGGTAGCTCCCCGCCGCCGCCGCTTCCGTCGAGAGCGATTCCTGTTGGCCCACGCCGGTCAGATTCATCACGACGAGTTGTTTGCCATCTGGCGCTGTCAGGATCAACGTTGCATTAATCGCCCGTTGCTCCAGCCGGAAGCGGACAAACTGCCCCGCCGTCAGCGTGAGCTGATACGTGTGCGATTCGCCGCCCGCGAGCTCGCGCTCGAGCGGTTTGCCGGGCACAATCGTCTGCGGCTCCGGCGTGACCTGCGCCTGCGCGCAAACAGTCGACAAACCGGGAATCAGCAACAGCAAACAGCACCATCTGATCAACATATACGTCACTCCAATCAGACTACCGAAATTTCAACCCGGATTCCCTCATCAGAGCGAAAGTTATTTTCAGGGCGTCTCGGTGCAAAACTACATCTCACGGCTCACAACTGATAATTATCGCCACTCACCCTGCATGGTAAAGGCGGCCCAGTAATACGGCGACTGCCACTGCTTCTGCTTCCACATCTCCACCTGCGCCGCGCGCAATGCCGCCGCCGGGCGCTCGCCTTGCTTCAGCATCTTCTCGTAGAACTTCGTCATCAGGTCGGCGGTCGCTTTGTCGTTCACATTCCAAAGACTGACAACCACACGCGCCGCGCCGGCGTACATAAAGCCGCGCGTCAGCCCGACCAGTCCTTCGCCTTTGATCTCTTTGCCGAGTCCGGTTTGGCAGGCGCTAAGCACCACCAGCTCCGCGGGCAGGTTAAGGTTATAGATCTCGTGCCCTCTGAGAAATCCGTCCTGCGGCTTGCCTTGCTCGTCCACAAGTGACAGCACGACCGCCGAGAGGTCAGGTCGCTCGCTATCCAGATAGCCGTGCGTTGCAAAGTGTACGTAGCGATACTTGCTCAACTCGCCGCCGGTTGCCGTGGCGCGGTTGGCTTTGAAATCTATCGCCTTCAGGTTTGAGACGCGCGGTGCGACCGCCAGAATCTGCTCTGCTTCCTGGCGCGTGAAGCGGAGGCGTCGGATTACCAACTTTTCTGAATCATCAGCCAGGTGCTCGATGATCCGCGTGCTGCCGACTCCATCTGTCTCGTCCTGTCTCTGTGCGGCGGTTCTTACATTTGATTTAAGCCGTTTGTCGTCGCTTGAAAAGACCGGATCGGCAATTACGGCAACGGCGTTTGCCGCCGGCTTGCGACCCTGGAGGCCTTTTCGCTGCACAGCTATTGCAGATGCCGAGGGCAGACTCACGATCTCGTTGTCCACAATCAAGGGTGTGTCATTCGTCCGTTGTCCGTTGTTCGTTGTTCGTTGTTCGTCCGCGGTTTTACTGTTTGCTACTGACAACTGGCTACGGACTGGGGACGAGACCGGCAACGCCCCAAAGGGAACGTACTGCAAGGCGCCGTCTGCCACTACTATCAGCCGCTTTGTCCCAAGCTCCGAAGCGACTGGCCCAAGCACCATCTGGCTCAGCTCACGGCTAGCCTCCAGCAACTGTGAATCAGCCTGCGCTAATCGTTGTTGTTTGATGGCGGCATTTTCCCCGGGCCTAAAGAGACTGCGTGTGGTTAGTAACTCGTAGACCCGCCTTGCGACTTTCTCAGTCTGTTCGCCTTTGGGCAGCACATAGCTTTTTAATGACTTCTGAGCGACCGCCCACATATAACTGCGCTCTTCGCCGAGCGAATATTCAAGCAACAAGGTATCCGGATCCAACTGCTGTTGAATTTCTTGTAAGGTTAGCGGCTGAGGCTGAGTGAGCGCCGCGTAGCGCGGGCTGGTCTTACGTATTGTCGTCTGCACTTCCTGATACTCGTCTTCGAGGGTGCTGATCTCTTTCTTCAGCGTTGCGATCTCATCCTGGCTTCCCTTTCGCGCTATGAGTTGTATCTGACGTTGCGCCTTGGCATTGAGCAGTTGAGTAAGATTACGTTCACGCTCGATCACTGCAGTGTCCACGCCCTGCCGTATGTCGACATGCGCTTCGCTAAGTAGCTCCAACAAGCTGCGGGCGCGTCCTCGCTCGCTCGCTTGAAACGCTTCCGCATCATGACCTAACGATGGGTTCGCAGCGTGCTGTTGCATCAAGAGATCTATGTAAAACTCGTAGACCTTCTCCATCGAAGCCCGATAAGAAGCCCGCAGTTGCTGACTGCCGGAACGGGCACGCACCGTTTCGATTAGCGTCAGTGATTCTTCGATGTGTTTTCGAGCTTCATCAAGATTGCCGCGCATTTGTTTCGAGCGGGCGCTGCCTTCCAACGTGACTGCGGCATTGTTCAGGTCGCCGATGTTGCGAAAAATGGAAAGTGCCTGGTTGAATTGATCCAGCGCCTTATCTGGCTGGCTTAGCAGATTGTAAACGTGGCCTAGATTGCTGAGCGAGATCGCCTCTCTGCGGATATTCCCTGTTGCGCGTTGGATTTCGAGCGCCTGCCGATGATACTCCAGAGCTTTTTCTGGCTGGCCCAGCGCCGAGTAAGCCGTGCCGACTAGATCCAGTGTTTCAGCTTCCTGTGCACGATTTCCTGTTTCACGTTGGATGACTTGTGCCTGACTGTAATAATCCAGCGCCTTTTGATATTCACCGGACCGACTATGAGCGCTGCCGATATTACTCAGGGTGTAGGCCTCACCATTCCTGTCGCTCGTGGAACGGCGCAAGAGCAGCGACTGTTGGAGATGGTCTAGCGCTTTTTGCTGCTCGCCAAGCATGTTATAGGCCACTCCAATATTGCTTAGTGTATTGGCTTCGCCCCGTTGGTTACCGAGCGCCCTTAAGTGAGGTAGGGCTTGTGAGTAATACTCCAGCGCCTTCTGCCAGTACGCAATGCCAAAGTAAGTCGTGCCAATGTTGTTCAGGGAACTTGCCTCCGCCTGACGATTTCCGCTTTCTCTGGACAAAGTAAGCGCCCGGTTGTAGTGGTCCAGCGCGCTTCCAATATCCCCCAAGACATCCTGCATTCCGCCAAGGAACGTCTCCGTAGCGGCTTCAAGTCTGCGTTCCTTGAGGTTTTGAGCTAACGAAAGCGTTTCGTTGAAATAAATGAGTGCTCTACGAAATTCGCTCAACTGAGCGCAGGCGAAGCCAATGGAAAGAAGTGTAAGGGCCTGACGGTAAGATTCACCCGAGGCACGGAAGAAAGGCAATGCTTGTTCGTATTTTTCGATCGCCGAACGTCGTGCCGCAACCGTTTGCTGGGCCCGCAACTTTCGACCCTCGTTGAAGGCTCGTTCAGCAGCAACATGGGTCTTGTCAGTCGCAGTAGCCTCTCGTGAAGCGATAATCTTTATCTCGTAACGACCGGTAGGAGCTGTCTTGTTAGGTGAGCGAATGTCGACGCGGTATTTTCCAGATAAGCTGGCTAACAGCAAGATCGGCTCCGCGCCCCAGTTGTCATTTGGACTATCAGCATCGGCGATTTTCTGATCGCCGGGGTCAAACAAGTCTACTTCCACGTCGATGCCTTGTTGTTCTACCTCCGCATACAGAAATTGTCCTGCTACCAATGCCACCTGGTAAGAATGAGTCTCGCCGCCTTTCAGTTCGCGCTGCACGGGAGACAGGGGTGGAAGATTGCCAGCATCTTGTTGTAATGATTCTTTCGTCGTGGCGTGAGGGCTTAGGACCAGCGTTTGGCAACTCGCGTGCGCGGGAGGCACGGGAGGTCGGCCAGTCAAGATCAGCAGGCCGCCGATTAAGACGGTTGCCAGGTGCTTAGCAAAGATCGACAGGGGCGCGGACCCCTTATCAGAAGTCCGCCCCAGAATTGACAATTTGAATCGTATCGAGCGGGGGAAGAGGTTCTCTTCCATGACACCTCCAGGCTTGAGGCCTTGACGAAAATCAGGCGCTGCCGTCAGTCCCTAGGCCTGATTCAGCAGTGATAACCTCTGCTCTCGCCTTCCGAGTAAGCTTTTCGTTGATCGATTGCGCTGTTGTAATGAAACTGCCTCAGCGGCCGGCCGCCGCAACTTCTTCTTCGCCCGTGCCTGCTTCCCATGTACCCTCTTCTTCCTGGGCATCGGCATTGTTTGACCAGTCTCCGCTCGCGGTGTCAGCAGAAATCAAGACATTACTGAAAGTCCAGTTAAAGCCCTTGAAGTTATCGAAAGAGAAACTGAGTGGGTTCGTCGTGGTGCAAATATCTGTAGCCAATGGGTTATTGTTCGTATCGTAGAAGTCGTAGCAGTTGGCAGTAGTTGTGGCCAAAAAGTAGCAACCCTTTAGATCTTTCCCGCTGTTTCCGCCTTCTGTCTTGTCAATCTTTATTTTGTCGCTCATGATCACTTCTCCTTTTTGTGTAAATGTTTTTTGAGTAGCACAACCTTAACGGCTTGTGCGTTAGGGCAAACGCGCGAGCATGAAACTCGCGCTTGGACAACCGGTCGATGCTATGTCTTAGCTAACACTCTGGAAGAAAGTTGTGGCGCCGTCAGGCAAAACTTTCCTTGCTCTTTGCTCTATCTATTAACGCGAGAGCTGCCTGAAAAAACACCGCGTGGGCGAGAGAGACCGTTGGTATACGGGTTGAAATATCGGATCAGCCGCAGAAAGACAGTTTGAAAGCCGACGAGCTGGTACGCCTTTAATGGTGGCATCTTATTCCTCAGGACGGTCAAGATCAATCGACTTAGCGAAATAACGGTAGCGCCAGCTTTTCTCTTGCACAACTGTCATACCGAAATAGACGGCCGCATCCCCTCACGGGATCGGAAGAATTTCAGTAAATGCCTACCGAATTCTACTCGCTCTGCTGACCGTGTGAAAGGTGACGGCTTTCAGTGGTGCTCCAGTTTTATAACGTATACCAGTATCTCACCGTTCGCTCTGACTATAGTCTCCTTCCTATCCTCATCCCTCTCGACAGAGGACTTTGTCGATGAGTGAGCTTTTAGAAATTCATTTACAGCCGTCCTCAGTTCGCGACTGCTGACGACCCCGCGGTCGCTGGGGTTGGCGAAACCTTTGACCGCCTCCAGCTCGGGCACGTCCTTCTCTGCCCAGACGAGCCAAATCTTCTCCGTGCCCTGTTGCTCATCGAATTGAAACCAGCTTTGCTGAGGAATTTGTATCTGCTGATTCTCCCGCAAGAGCGCCGAGCCGTTATTGGCCGTCTCGGATGGAAAGAGCACGTTGAATGTCGGCGTTTTATCGGCTCCCGCGGGAGGGCCTTCGTTCAGCAGGTAGAGACGCCCACTCTGTGCGCTGGTGATGTTCAAACGAATTCTATAATCCTTCTCAAAATTGATGTCGTCTCTGAGCCGGAATGGATCCTGATAGGCTTTGCCATCACGATACTTCTGCACCGTTATCCAGTAGCTCACCGCCTGTTCCACAGCCGGTGCTGGAGTCGATATGGCGGGCGTAGACCCGCCGCGCCGCCAGAGCACCGCGCCGCCGATCCTTAAACCTGCAAGCACGACGACCACCAGCGCAACCGTCAAAGCGCGTCTGCTACGGTTTGCTTTCGCCTGAGTGGAGGGGGTGGCGGTAGCCCCTGCCCGTACACTTACCTCTTTTTGATCTGTCGCCGCCGCTTCGGTCGCGGCGGCTGTGGTCGTGGGTCCAACGCTTGAGTGCGGCGGCCTCGACCGCTCAAGTTTCTGTTCGAATGCCAGCTCTTCCTTCAAACTCTTAAGATCAATCAACAAGTCTTTGACCGTCTGATAACGCTCCTCTCTATCTTTGCGCAGCGCCTTGCTGATTATTCTTTGAAACTCGGCGGGAACTTCGGTCGCATGCTGGTCGAGCGGAGGAGGATCCTTCTCAAGAATTAACACGATGGTGTCAATGTCCGTTGGGCCGGCGAATGCCCTCTTGCCTGCCGCCATTTCGTACATTACAACGCCGAGACTGAAGACATCAGTCCTTGCGTCCAGGACATGGCATCGCGCCTGCTCGGGCGACATGTAGTGGATTGTTCCCATTAAAGTTCCAGGCTTGGTCTCCGCCTTTACCATCGTGTCTATCGCTGAATCGGTTGGGCGTGGGTTCGGTTGGCGAGACTTCTCGGTGAGCTTGGCCAGCCCAAAATCGAGAACTTTCACATACCCGTCCGGTCGCAGCATGATATTTTCGGGCTTGATGTCACGATGGATTATTCCCGCGAAGTGCGCGGCCTGCAGCGCGCTTGCCGCTTGAATTGACAAGTCGAGAATATCCGGTAATTTCATGCGCTCGCGCGCCATACGCTGCTTTAGTGTTTGCCCGTCGATGAACTCAGTAGCGATGAAGTGCGTGCCTTCCGCCTGGCCAATTTCATGGATCGTTATGATGTTCGGGTGATTGAGAGAGGATGCGGTCTTCGCTTCCTGGATGAAACGGCGCAGGCGGTCTTTGTTACCAGTGAGCCCTGCAGGCAGCAATTTCAGTGCGACTTTGCGGTCGAGTTGTGAGTCGCTCGCAAGATAGACCTCACCCATTCCGCCTTTTCCAATAGGAGCCACGACCTGATAGTGTCCCACGACTTGCCCTACCGCGAGAGCGGGAGGCGCGTTCGCGATCAATTCGGCAACGGCCTCATAGGCAGGCGAATCAATAAGACTGTCAGGTCGCTCGTGCGCGGCAATAAGGGATTCCACTGCGACTACCAGTTCCGGATCTGAATCCCGAACCTTGGCCATAAAATCAGCGCGCTCCTGCGGCTCGAGGCCTACGGCTTCGTGAAAGAGCTCCTCCAATCGCTGCATGCTCTCGGGCGTTTTCATGTTCCTAAGCGCCAAGTTCGCGTCGCAACCATGCTCGAGCAAAACTCCAATAACGTTCCGTCGTGGCGTGTGACAAGTTCATTACCTCCGCCGTCTCCTCGATCGTCAATCCTCCGAAGAAACGCAGTTCGATAACCCGGCTGTGTTGGGGATTGGTTGCGGCCAACTCCTTTAAAGCGTCGTCGAGTGCTACGAGGTCTACTTCAGGCTTGCGGCCGAGGCGCTCAGCCTCGGTCAGAGATAGGCGCAATTGCTGACCACCGCGTTTTGTTGCCAGACGTTTTCGCGCGTGGTCAACCAGAATGTCCCGCATCACTTTGGCTGCCAGGCCAAAAAACTGCGCCCGATGTTCCATCGAGGTAGCGTTCCGGTCGGCCAGGCGGACATAGGCTTCGTGAACCAAAGCCGTGGCCTGCAGAGTGTGGGCACCAGGCTGGCGCCGGAGATAACTTGCGGCCAGTTTTCGGAGCTCGTCATACACGAGCGGAATCAACTCATCAAGCGCAGCTTTGTCGCCGTTGCCCCACTTCACCAACAGTTGAGTAACGTTGTGGTCTGGCGGTGTTACTGACTCGCTCATCCTGAACCCCACAAGGAGTGGCGACGAAGCACAACAACAAAGTGGACCATCAACAGGCCCGGTGCGAGTGATACTAAAGAAGACGTATTATTGCACGGAAGAGCTGTAAATTAAGGCTTGGAATGAAGACATGGTGCGAGTGCTCATGCGAACCGTTGGAACTCAAAAGGGAGGATTTGGATTTCGACCAAATTGATAATGGAGACCCCCGGGTCATTCAATAACTCCCGCGCCATGCTGATCTTGGGTTCTCGATGGCGGTCCGTTTAAGCCATGATGAACGAAAAGCGGAAAGCGGAGAATGAGATCGTTAGATGCTACTTCCAGCTATTCAAACGGTGATGCTGCTGTTAATAGACTTTCTGGACGTTCAAGGACGAGTTGGATCCTGCAAATGCTTAGGAATTTGGCGTCCCGTACGGAAGTCGAACCCGTGTCGCCGCCGTGAAAGAGACCAAATCACTGTAATTCATAGAAACTTTGCGGCATGGATAGCACTCTACCGCACTAGCAGACTGAGAGGAACTGATATTGGACTCTTAATGGACTCGCGTTGCCGTTTCGGCGCTGCGCTGAGGAATCGTACCAAATCGAAAAGCAAAATCCTTATCGTGGCTGGAGTAAACTGCGTAGTCCAGGCGGCGTGTCTGCTGGGATTGCTGTTTGTGTCGGAGCGGCGCCTATTCCCCCTCTGGCTCGGGTATTGGTGAGGTCATTCCTTAGCCCCTGAAGAAGGGTTGCCGGCAGTTGCTCAGCATCCACCACTTTATCGTTTAGTGCGAACAATCAAGTCGGTCAGCACGGGGCTTATCTTTCTTTGACCCCGGTTCGACTTGGACGGAACAATTCAGATTCCGCCCGGCGCACCCAGTGTCCAGCATCCTTAGCCACCCAGGGACTGCGCTTACTTCGCCACCGTCGCTTCAGAGAATCTGAATACCCAGCTTCAGCAACTCGCCATGAATCCTCGGTGCTCCCCAAAGCGGATCATCTCTTTTCGTTCGTGTAGCCGCGCGCGCCGTCGTTGAACCCGAGAATGCGGGCGGTGACTTCTCCGACAGTGGTCAACGGGCGAATCGCAGCCTGCTCCAAACGAAAGTGTTCGGCCCAGGAGTCGGTGCGCGGATTGAAAAAACGCATGAACTCACCGCTCGTGGAAACTGATCCAACATCGCTTCCCTTAGCGCGGTTGCAAAGAGCACAGGCGTAAGCGAGATTGTCTGTCTCCGAAGAACCGCCGTGCTTTATGCTAATGATGTGATCGACCTGGCAATCGTAAAAAGTATCGCCTCGGCGATGAGGCAGTACTCGCACAAGAACTTTGCGCGGGTCAGCGATCGTCTGGCGCAGTTCCGCACTGATCCATCTAGCCATTTGCCAGATAGTGATGCGCACGCGCCTTCGCCAGGCGCATCAGATGCTCAATTTCAGGTAGTGATCAAGTTCCGACTTCTCGTCGTCTGGTAGGCCTTCCGTTTTCTCTCGAAACATCAGATCGGCCACTCGAGCTTTGGCCTCCTCAGACGGGCGAAAAGCAATGACATTCTGCGGGCCGGAAGTCGCAATGAACTCGATCACCTCGTGGTAGACTTTGCTGGGTTGCATCGGGTCTCTTCACGGGCTCTTTCTGAGTCGAAGTTTAGCACCGCTTGTCATTCAGTGCACCAACCCGGGGTCCTGGTCCTTTATTGGGTGTACGTATTGTAGGGTCGTTGTTTCAGACATGTCTTTCCGCGCCCTGGGTTTCGGTCACCCAAAGACAACAATAATCAAGACTGCACCGTGGTCGCGGATGCACCTTTGCCCGATTCAACACCGTCCGAATCGCAACCGACCACACGGTTCCCACCCGTCAATAACTCGAGCGTTCTTCACTCTCGGGTTCCAACCTCTGCAGATTTCAGCCGTTTCTTACAGAAGTTGCTAATCCTCAAGGTCCGCTTTTCCAGAGTATCGAATCTTACTGGCCACAAATTGGACACAACAAAAAAACAAGGCCGCCTTTTGACAGCCGTAACTTATTCTGTTAGTTGATGTTATTGGTCGGGGCGAGAGGATTCGAACCTCCGACCTCACGGTCCCGAACCGTGCGCTCTACCAGGCTGAGCCACGCCCCGACAAGGAAGAGTGATTCTAGGTGAGCATTGAAGGGGTGTCAAACTGATAATGGGTTTAGCTAGTGTGGTTTCCAAAGTTCGCTGAAAGTTGACCGGGTGGAATATTGGACGATCCACGAAATGACACGAAACGGACGAACACTAAATGTTCTCAAAACCAACCTACTTTTAGTGTGGGTTCCTTCGTGTCGTTTCGTGGATCGTACACCTGCTCCCTTAACAAATATTTGTTCATAGTTCTTCTGAGACACCACACTAGTGTGATCAAGGTGTAGTCGTATGGAATGGTGATTGTTAGCAAAAACTACGATGGGCCTTAATCACAAGCTTTGAGCACTCTCGGCGTTTTTGGCGACCTCAGCCCGATCCTGACGCAGATGCTTGACGTGGCGCCAGACCCACCAGATCGCCAATAGCAGCCCTGCTATACCGATAAGGAAGTCAAAGCGATGGAACCAGGTCTTCAGCGTCTCGTCTTTGCTCCACTGTTCGCCCAGTTTCTGACCTACGTAAGCGAGACCAAGACACCAGGGAAGTGAACCGGCAAACGTGTAGATGATAAACCGCGGCACACTCATACGAGCCACACCGGCCGGAAAGGCGATAAACGTGCGAATCACGGGAAGCAATCGACTGGTGAAAATTATCGCTTCCCCGTACCGCGCGAACCAGCGATCGGCCAGATCCAGATCATGTCGCGAGACCAAAACATAACGTCCGTACTTTTCGATTAAGGGGCGGCCCCCATACATTCCCACCCAGTACGCCACCATTGATCCGAGGACACATCCGACCGCGCCAGCAAATGCTACTGCCCAAAGATTCATTTGTCCTGTTGAGACAAGGTAACCTGAAAAAGGCATGATTATCTCAGACGGCAGTGGTATGCATGCGGATTCAATCGCCATCAGGAGGACGATTCCGGAGTAGCCCAGGGCGGAGATAGTGGCAACAATAAGGCCAGAAAGGATTTCAATTATTCTTGCGATCATGGTTTACGGTTAAGTCTCGAGTTCCGAGTTTCGAATTCAAAGAGGCAAGGGATTCGATAGATAAAGAGCGTGCGAGATCTGACACAAGATAGAACTTGAAAAACTCTGAACTCGAATAAGTTACATCGACCAACCGTGACGGCCGACCAGGGGAACAAAGGCGCAGCCGCCATGGTCTTCCTGCTCGTAACCTTTGTCAGTCTTGATTGCTCGAATTAGCCGTTGCGCTCCCCGAGTGTCCCCGACAGGCACAACTAATCGTCCACCAATTTTCAGTTGCGCTACGAGGGGCTCGGGAATATGAGGACCACCTGCGGCGACCAATATCGCATCGTAAGGCGCGTTCGCGGCCCAACCCAACGTGCCGTCGAAGCATTTCACTGTTGCGTTATAGATGCCCAATTGGCGAATTCTACCCTGCGCCTCACGCGCAAGATCTCCAATCCGTTCGATTGAATAAACCTGGCCGGCAATCTTCGCAAGTACAGCAGTCTGATATCCTGAACCAGCGCCGATCTCCAGCAGTCGACTATCTTTGTCGATCTCGAGCAGCTCCGTCATCCGCGCAACAATATAGGGCTGGGAGATGGTTTGGTTGGCATTGATCGGTAATGCGTGGTCACCATAGGCGCGACCTTGAAGAGCTTCAGGCACAAAGGCATGACGGGGAACCGTTCGCATGGCCTCCAGGACTTGCGCATCGCGAATGCCGTAGTGGGCACTAAGACGTTCGACCATTCGCTCGCGCGGGATCGCATAGTCCTGGCCTGGTCCGGACGATTGTTGCCGGCTTGATTGCACAGGTTACAGTTTCGAGTTTCGAGTTCAAGGTTTGGAGTACTAATCGCTCACTAGCGGAATTGGCGCTTGTTGTTAATGTAAATCCCGGCCTCCCTGGGCCAGGAACTAAGACTTATTAATTCTTTTGGAGCAGTTCCGCACCCTTGAGGTAGTTCCATGTTTCAATGGCGGTAAGAGCCTGATGATCAGTCATGTCGCTCTTCAATGGGGTAACCGAAACATAGCCCATCTCGACGGCCTGGTAATCCGTCCCCTCAGCGGAGTTTGTGCTGAAGTATTCTTCGCCTATCCAAAAGTAAGGTTTGCCGCGCGGGTCGATGTGTTCAGTAATAACGGGCCGAGCATTTTTGATTCCCTGTCGGGTCACGCGGACACCTTTGATCTCCCCTACGGGAAAATTGATATTAAGAAGCGTCCCTTCGGGCAGTCCCTCCTCAAGAACTTTGCGCACCGCTGTTACCGCAAACTCCGCGGATTCGGTGAAATCAAAACTCTCCCGCGCGACAAGGCTAAACGCCAGACCCGGAACGCCCAAAATTGTGGCCTCAAGAGCTCCGGCCACGGTGCCTGAATAGGTTGCGTCGTCTCCTAGATTGCCGCCATGGTTAATACCAGAGGCACAAATATCCGGCATGTCGTGCGGCGGCAGGATCTTGTTAAGGGCCAGCGTCACGCAATCAGTTGGCGTGCCATCAACTGTCCAATGACGTTCGTCGATCTGACGAATGCGGAGAGGCCGTGCGAGCGTAAGGCTATGGGCAGCCCCGCTCATCTCGGAGGCCGGCGCCACAACATAAACGTCGCCCACACTCTTTAACGACTCTTCAAGTTTGATGAGGCCGTCAGAATGAATGCCATCGTCATTTGTCAGCAAGATGCGAGTCATTTGAAAAACGTTCCACTTAGCCAGGCTCCAGCGCTCGATGCACTAAGCCTAACGCTCCGTGCGCGACACACATATTCGTTGTGACCACACGTATTCGTTCCGGCTCAAGAGCGTCAACTGCTTGTTCGATTGGCTCTGTGTACGACTGGTGAGATAAGAGCGCGGCCACGTGCGGCAAACTTCGGCAAAGTATCGTAGCTATCTGCAAAGTCGGAAGCTAATCGCGGGGGGTACTTCGCATGCGGCCCTTCTTCTTGTTTCGCTTGCGTGCAAGAGCTGACTTGAGTTTCGCCTTTTGGCCTGGCGGGATAAAGAACGCATGCTTCTTTGCATCCTTGATGATCTCCTCAGTCATCACCTTACGCTTGAATCGCCGCAATGCGCTTTCGATCGATTCACCCTGGTTAACGTTGACTATCGCCATTCTTTCTCCGTTTTTTATTGAATTCACCTAACTTTGAGGGAAGTCTATTTAACACGCCGACAATGCCTCGGGTCAAGTAGCCACACGGGAGAGGATAAAACGACCAAAAGTCCAACACTCAATATCGGAAGCAAGAAACTTCGAACACTGAATGTTGGACTTTAGAATTCAGTCGCACCCGGGTAGTTTGAACTCTCCATTCCCTGGGGCTAAACCATTACGGTTTCAGCTTCGACAACCGCAGCCTTCTTGCGGCTAAGGCCCTGAATCTGAACCGGCTTATCGGCCTCTTTCGTATCCAACTGTTTCTTGAGCACCAGCTCCTGATAAAGCTTACGCATCATTACGGCTTCTTCGTGGGCTGTCTTCGGACCATCCATCTGAGGCTTATTAGGCCGCGTCAAATCGATTGGGTTCAGCACCATGTTATGCGAAGCCTCTGCCAATTGAACCTCTTTCCCTCTGGCGAAGATTTCGTGTCGACCATTCTCCTCATACCACTTCGCTACGGTCGCATTCTGATGCATATTCTCGATGATGTTTCTCCAGCCTATCCCGGTATTGTAAGCACAGAAAGAGATCTCCCCTTCCTGCGTGCCGTAAGGAATGATGCACATCTCTGTGCGACGGAAGTCGTAATTGAACAGATCCTGGAACCACATGCCGGCGATAAAGAGGAAGTTCCAGCGATCAGCGCGGCGTTTCTCGATATCGTCCGTGGTGCGGTCACCACTTACCTTGCCATATTCTTTGCCCGTCAAGCCGAACGACTTGTCGAACTTCTTAAACAATTCATACAGCGTAAACTGCGAAGGCGATTTGTAGGGATTGTAGTGCTTCAGCAGAGCCAGTCCCATCATCAAATTCGACATCCATTTACCACGGGCGGCATCTGTAATCTTCTGCATGTCCTTCACGAGACCCGGGATGCTCAGGAATTCTGGCACTGGCCGCATCTCTCGAGTTTCCTTATCAACCATCACCGCCGTTCCCACACCGCAGTTAGGATGGCAACCGCAGGACACCTGCCCCCATTCCGCCTGAGGACCATGTACTAGGTCCGCAAAGTCTGCAAACGCTCCCATTAGTGACAGCGGAAACCAATCACGAGTCGGCTCGGTAATCCCAACCTGGTCCTTAACGTCATGCGCCAGGTGCGACAGTGTGTATCGTTGTTGCAGGCGACGCTGTTCGGTGATCTCTTCGTCACGACCGGTAAAGGAAACGGGTTGGAATGAAAGAAATGCTATCTTTTTCGGATTGTCGAGCGCGAAGCGCACTATCGAGCCCACCTGGTCGTTGTTGATACCGTTGACCAACGTGGTAACCAGCACGATTTCGACACCCGCCTCGTGCAGGTTATTGATTGCACGCATCTTTACATCAAACAGATTGCCCACCTGGCGATGGCTGTTCGCATCGTTGCCAATTCCGTCAAACTGCAAATACACATAACGCAGCCCGGCCTCGGCAGCTTGACGACAGAAATCTTTGCTCTTGGCAAACTCAATTCCATTAGTTGCCGCCTGGACACTGTTGTAGCCCACTTTCCGTGCGTACCTGATCGATTCGAGGAAGTGAGGTGAAATTGATGGCTCGCCACCTGAGAACTGAACGGACATCTGGCGTCGCGGCTTGATCGAAATGGCGTTATCCAGGATTTCCCGGATGTCTTCCATACTCAACTCATGAACGAAGCCAACCTGGTTCGCGTCCATGAAGCAAGGATCACACATCATGTTGCAACGATTAGTTAGATCAACTGTCAAAACAGCGCCGCGACCATACTTGATCGTACTCGTACCGTGGTTGTGCAGTTTTTCGTCATTGTGAGCATCAATATCGCGACCAGGAAACATCTTCTCGATATGAGTCAGAAACTTCACGTCGATCGCCATCATGTCCTCGAAATGGCCGTGGATTGGACAATCTTTCACCATCCAGACCTCGCCGTCTCGTTCAATGATCTGGGCCTTGATCTCGCCGACCTTCTCATTGATTAGAACACTCACGTCCTGTTTGCCGCTTAGAATCGATTCTCTTGCCTCGATCACGCAATTAGGACATAGCGAATCAGTAGTGCGAGGCCAACCAAGGGTGGGTTTACTCTTTTGCCATGACTTCAGCAGCGGCTTATCCGACCATTTCGGCGTGAATGAAGGGTTTGGCTTGTACTTGTTAACTGACTGGATAGTGTCGTGGACGGCTCCGGCAACCAGCGTTAGGCCCTTTTCCACATGTTTGATAGATCGCATCGCTCTCTCGTTTTCCTCTTTGCTGAACTTGTTCAAATGATTGCAAGTCGGGAAAGCACAATGGCGCTTGCAAGATTAACGAGAAGCCTGTGGGCAATGACCGTGCCGCCCCGGTATCAGCTTGGGTAACCGAAGAAATAGTTAGAGTTACCAGTGAAGAGCTCAAGTCAACGTAGTTCGGAGAACGGCGGGGAGTCTGTGTCATGAGGCGACACGGACTAGGTAAGTCCAAGAAGTGTGACATTTTGAGCCCGACTCAATTAGGCGACTCAATTAGATGGACCTTCCCAAACAAGAAGAATTCGCGCTCCGCTTTAGCTATGAGAATCAAGGAGAATTATTTCGGTGCGAAGTAACCAATGCGCGCCGAGACCTGGTGACTCAGTTCGGTGGTTTCTACCCGAATGCGCCGAAAGCCGCCATCGCGTTGCTTATTTAAAGGGGAATAGTAGAGCGCATACTGATGTCGCAGTTCTTCCGCCACCTCTGAATAGGTTTTTTCAAGATCATTAAAGGAATGCGGCTTGTAAAGCCTGCCTCCTGTTGCCCCCGTCAATTGGGTTAGGTTTCGCTCGCTCACATCGAGGGCTTCGAGGCCCAGTCGCAGATCGCCGATGCGGAGCGCATTAAACCGTACGGCTGAACCTGTGGCAGAAAGGAGAGTAGACAATTCTGCGTTCTTGCTGGCTTTTTCAATTTCAATGTTGCTGACTACGTAAACTGTCGTCTGCGACTGTAGCGCGGCGCGAAGGGCGGCGTCGAAGCTTGTTCCGCGCCCGCTATCTATCCCGTCCGTAAGAACAATGATTGCATGTCGGGCGTTCCCGCGCGGCAACTGATCGCGCGCCGCCAGCAGCATTGCATCATTGAACCGCGTGAACATTCCGGGAGCGACGCGCTTTAGCGCGCGCCGAAGCTGCATGCGACTTCTTGTCCAGTCTTGCAGTAGCAGCACTCGGTCATCGAATTGGATCAAGCTGATGCGATCATCGTCGCTAAGATGTACGGCAAATCCTTCGGCGGCACGGCGGAAATCATCAAGATTACTGGCGACTGATGATGAAGCATCCACCATTAAGACGACATCTACCGGAACCTGACGCAGGCTTAAGTCGCTCAGCGGCTGCTCAATCCCATCTTCAAAAACGCGAAAGTCTTTTCGGGTTAAGTTGATAACAAGCTGGCCAGTGTTGTCACGAACGGTAACTGGAAGCAGCACTTCGGCAGTGCTCACTGAGATAACATCTGCCGGGTCAATTTCCTGTTCTTCCTGCTTGACTTGAGGAGTAGGCGTCGGTCCTGGGTGCTGAGCGAAACCGATTGTTAGATCACCGGCGAGAGCATAGAAGACGCCCAGAATGAGCGCGAGTTTAAGAATCCGACGCGCACGGCAGGCGGTCATGAAACTCGCCGGCATGCGCTAGTTCTCCCCGCTTGTGCGGGGGACGCTCGGATTTGATCCATCCATCGCAGCAGTCATGGCAGCGATGATTGCGTCTGTCACGCGACGCTTGCGCAACTCCGTAAGTTTTGGCGGGGATAGATCGAAATCGGCCGGCGAATTCTCGATACGTTTGATGATTGTGCCTTCCGAGAAACCAGCTTCGACAAGACTGATAATCGATTCGTTGTCGAGCGTTGGTGTCCTTTCGAGTTTGGTTGCCGCGCCCCCGGCTTCGGTCGCTGGACGCAGGATGCGAACGGTCGCGCTACCAGTCGTTGTTGTTTCCCCCTGATTTGAACCACTCCTCCCCCGCTCTCGTGTCTGACCTTTTGATCCGCCACTTGAACCGAAGATGCCGGTGCTATTATTCCCGGAATCGGGGAGACCATTTCCTGGCGCCCCTGCCTTCCTTTCAAAGAATGGGTCGCCGCCCCACTCGTCATCTGCAAGGGTTGATTCTCCCACTGAGAGCATCGTGAGAATGATGTTTTCGGTGACACCATTGCGCTTGAGCTCAATCAGGCCATCCGGATCAAGTGCAAAGCGATTGGTCCTACTGCGAATGATCGCAATTACCGTTTTCTCTTTGAAGCCGGCGCGGACCAGCTTAACTACGGCCGCATTTGTGAGTGATGCCTCAGCGGACTGTTGCGCATTGACAGAAGCCAGGGAGGCGACACAACCCAGGATCAGAAGAGCAGTTAGTCGTGTAAAGCTACTTTTGATACACATCAACGTAAACCCTATTGCACCCTTGATAGTCGATTACTCATTAAGCGCAAGCCGCAACACTCACTTTAGTTAAGACGGACAAAGATCAAGTTCCACGGGCAGTCGATATGTTTCCCTGAGCGGAGGCTACTGGTGGCTTCCCGCGACGATAACGATAGCTGATTCGCTTTACGTAATTGCGTGTCTCCCGGTAGGGCGGGACCTTACGTCCATACTTCATTACCGCACCCTCGCCCGCGTTATAACTCGCCAACATGAGATCCACGCGGCCGTTGAACTGCTGCGACAGTTGCTGTAAATAACGCGTGCCGCCGGCAATGTTCTGGGCCGGGTCAAACGATTTGCGAACGCCAAAGCGCGCAGCAGTGCCTGGCATTAGCTGCATCAACCCACGAGCCCCTTTCGGCGACTGCGCATGCGAGTTGAAATGTGATTCCTGCTCCATCACGCAAAAAACCAGGTAAGGATCGAGACCAAACTTGGCGGCATTATGTCTAATTAGACCATCAATCTGCGGCCGGCCCGTCGTCCATCCCCGCTCTTTTCCAGAAGATTCAGATCCAGCTAGAACTTCGAGACTTTCGCGTTCGATATGGTCTATGCGGCTGTGTTCAATGAAGATGGAAAGAGCTCCGCGTGTGTACCAAACGCCGGCGGCGGATTCGGTTGCGCTGTCCGCTTCGACCCGTGCTCCGCCTATGAGGTGCAGCCAAACCGGCTGCAGAAGAGTGGGAGATTTAGTGACATCTTTATCGGCAATTTGCACCGCCGGCAGATCAACTGTGGATTTTGCTCTGCGCTCGATTGTCTTAACACGATGAGGCGGAATGAGATGGGTGACGCCGCTTTGCTTGTACCAGATTCCCTGTTCGCTTTCCCAGGCATCTTCCACAGTAATCAATGAGCCGTCGGTCAGCTTGAGTTGAACCTCGGGCTGTGTTGCGTTGGGTACAATTGCCCCGGCAGCTACAGGCGGCGACTTCTTCAACTTCTTCTTATGGGCTACCTGCGCGCGACCGGTGACTGCACCCAGGACGAGCGCTGTGCCCAGTATAAGAACTCGCATCGTTTGTGAAGTTTTGGTCATAAGAATTGTTGAGAAGGAGCAAGCCCACGGTTTCCGATGGCTTAGAGCTCCAGCGGATCGGAGAGCATTCCTTCAGTCATCGTCTGCCGCGCGGGTGCCGCGGCGAAAGTGTGTGAGGTACCAAAGTAATTACGCCATGCGATGTCCAAAACCTGAGGTGTCAGCTCAAGCGCTTCTCTTTCAAAAAGACAAATGTCGGTCGCACGATCGAGCAAGTCCCGGGGCTCGCAACCTTTCATCTGCCGAGCCTCTGACCGATACTTGTTGAGCAGATAATTAAGCACTGATTGGTCACACTTCATACCTCGTGTGTGGGCCGCGCGCTTAAATATTTCGGAATACGCCTCTGGTGTTGGCGGCTCAACACGAGCGCGATACCCCATGCGCCGAAGGAACGCCTGATCCGTCAGATCATTCTCGTCAAGGTTAGTTGAGAAAACAACGAGCTGCTCGAACGGGACTTCAATTTTTTTGCCAGTGTGGAGAGCGAGATAATCTACACGACGCTCGAGCGGCACGATCCAACGATTAAGCAAATCCTGCGGTGCCACTCGTTGGCGGCCAAAATCATCGATCACAAGCGTGCCGCCATTCGATTTCATCTGGAAGGGTGCTTCGTAGAATTTGGCTGACTCACTCCACGTGAGATCGGCATTTTCGAGGGTCAGCTCACCACCAACTATCACCAGGGGTCGCCTAATGTGAATCCAGCGCCGGTCATATTCGAGAGGCGTTTCCTCTTCAGGAGCCAAGCGGTGACAATGCGAATCGAAGACGCGAATGATTTGCCCATCGATTTCTATTGCGTAAGGAATCCAGATGGAACCGGGAAGTGCGTTATTGATGCGTTCCGCGACAGCAGTTTTTCCCGTGCCCGGCAGTCCGGTAAGGAACAAAGATCTTCTGGAGTTGATTACGCAACCCAGCGTCTGAAGTAGCGAGTCAGGCAGGATCAGATCATGAAAGGCACCAAGCACTGTTTCAATCGATGCGGGATCGGAGGGAATAGACTGCAGACGCATCATATGGGCGTAATCGCGCAGCGATACTGGAGCAGCGCCCGTATAACCGCACATTGATAGCAATCTGGTGTAGCGATCCCAGCCGTGGTCCAGCATTGCGTAACGCGTTGAACCAACCGTAACCTGCTGGCGCACCTCAATTAGCTTTTCCCGATAGAGTTTTTGCAGGATCTCCTCTGTCAACGCACGAGGCAGATGGAGTCGCTCGGCAATTGAGGTGGTGGTGGGCTCCGGGATCATAGCAACATGCTTAAGCGCCAGGTCGCAGAGAAAGCCTTCGGAGACTCCGGTGTCCGCAAGTTCTTCACAGAAGGGCGGACCCATGGCTTCCACTTCGGTTCTTGAGAGTATGGTTGATTGCGACATCGCACTCCTCTTTCCTATCGGGGCTTTACTTTCCACCAATCGCAAGGTTTTCGGACCGGATTGACGTAAGCGCGTTATGTGCCTCTTGCGATTCCTGGGTCTTCCCAACGCGCAGGTACAGATCTGTAAGTCGCCTCAGCGCGAATGAGCAATTTGGATCCACCTGGCGAGCTGCTTCGTAATAGGTTATTGCGTTGTCTTCGCGCCCAAAGCGTTCCATCATCCTGGCCATATTGAGATTGCCGTTGAGAGGACCGCCCGCGCGCGCGAAGTTTTTGTACGCCTCTTCAAACTTCCCCATCCGGCAAAGCGCGAGTGCAAGATTATTGAGAATGCGCTCGTCATAGGGAGCGAGTTTCGACGCCCGCTTTAGCCGATCAACGGCTGCTCGATAGTTGCCACTCTGGTAAAGCGAGAAACCAAAGTTGTTCAGCGTTTCGGCGTCCTGCGGTTCAGACTTCAAAGCACGCTCATAAGATTCTTTTGCCCGATCCTGCATACCCTTCTGTGCAAAGGCGACACCGAGCAGGTTGTGAGCTTCGCTGAGCTTCGGGTCAAGCGAAGCGGCGCTTGACAACTCCGAAATAGCTTCGTTGATTCTGCCCTCTTGCAGGAACAAACGGCCCGTGGCAAGTCGTTCCTTAGCGGAGCCGGAGTTTCTGAGCGTTCTAAGATCCGAAGAATTACTGTCTTGCACGCGCATCACGCCGACACTCTCAAACTTTTCGGTGTCCTTTTCGCTCATGCGTTGAATCTTATGGTCGTCTTTGCGATTGAACAGCTTGCCAAACGCCCTGAATGGAGCCGTGAGGATCCGCGCAACCTTGTTGCCATCGCTCTTGCTCCGGGCTGAGTTGCCCGCGGATGAGCCCGAGCCCTCAATGAGGTTCGCATCGGGGTCGCCCTCCAGCTCAATGGTTGAGGCGCTCCACATGGCGGTGACGCTGACGGTCAGCACGAATGCTATAAGAAGGGTTAGTAGTCTTCGTTTGCGCATATCCAGCTCCTTTACATCTTGGCGAACGTATCGATCAGTTGGAGGGCGGCGGGGCCGAGTATTGCAATAAACAAAGTGGGAAAGAGAAACAATGCGAGCGGCATAAGCAGCTTTACGGCCGCTTTCTGAGCTGCCTGCTCAGCACGTTGCCGGCGCTTTGTGCGCAATGAGTCGGAGAAGGCTCTAATGGCGCGGGCTATGGAGGTTCCGAATCGATCGGTCTGAATGAGCATCGCGACCAGGCTGTGCAGGTCGTCAACCCCCGTGCGCGCAGCCAGGTTTCTCAAAGCCTCTTCGCGGTCGCGGCCCACGCGTATTTCCAGGTTTGCCAGTTCAAATTCTTCGCTGATGTCCGGATGAACTTCCATCAACTCGCTGCTGACCTTCATCATCGCCGCATTCAGGCCAAGGCCTGCTTCAACCGAGATGACCATGAGGTCCAGTGCATCGGCGAGTCCCCAACGCACACGCTGCTGTCTTGAGCGAATCGTTCGCTTCAAGACATATCGCGGAAGAAAAAAGCCGATCACGAAAGCAGACAGGATCCAGAGGAGCGCGCTGTTTAGAGGGCGTGCGAGCAATCCGCAACCTAAAGCTATCGTCGCGGGAAAACAGACCAGAGTGCAGAGTTGAATTGCGCGATATGTGATGGGTGCATTCTGCGACCGAAAGCCGGCCTGCATTAATTGCTTTTGTAGTTTTTTCGCTTCGGCCGCGGACGGTGGAAGAAAACGATTCAGCGGCGACGCAAGGCGCTGAGCCAGATCCGACCCTAAACGATCTTCTTCCAGCGACACATGACTGCTGGCTGGGCCAGTCGCCGTTCTTTCACCGAGCCTCTTCAAACGTTCGGTGGCAGCGCTCTGGGGCCGGTAGACCAGCCAGTAAACTCCCAACATCCCAAGCGAGATGCAAACAAAGGTTGAAATTGTGATTAATAAGAGCATGGCGTTTTTTGTCAGTGGTCAGTCGTCAATTGTCCGTTGTCCGTTCTAGGTCGTATGGTTGGTGTTCTCAGTCTTCTACAACTAACTACTAACTACTAACTACTGACCACTGACCAGTTAAATCTTTATATTCAAAATCTTTCGCACGATTAGCATGCCCGTTAGTTGCAAGAACATTGCAACTGCAATCAAGTAGTGGCCACGATAATCTCTCCAAAGAATACTCATGTACTCAGGATTCATTACGGTGATAATGAAAGAAACTCCAATCGGTAGACCGCAAAGCAACCATGCAGACATCCGCGAGCTAGTAGTTAAAGTCTTGAGGTCACCCATTATGCGAAAGCGTTCGCGAACCGTGGTGGCCACCTTCTCGAGGATTTCCGCGAGATTGCCGCCGGTTTCGCGCTGAATCAGAACCGCGGTGACACACATATGCAGATCCAGCAGCGGGATTCTTTGTGTCAGGTTTTCCAGAGCGAGTTTCAATGAGAGACCAAGATTTTGTTCGTCATAGGTTTTTTTAAACTCAGTGGCAATTGGATCAGGCATCTCATTAGCTACCATCTGCAGTGCTTCGGAAAATGCGTGACCGGCGCTAAGAGCCCGGCTCACAAGATCGAGCGCATCAGGGAGAAGTTCAAGAAACGTCTCAAAACGCTTCTTGCGCGTCCGCCAAACGTGGACGAATGGCAACGCTGAGGCCAGCAACCCACACCCAAACATAAGTAAAAGGGAGACACTGACGACCGCTGCGGCCATCCCTGCCAGCATTCCCGCCATAGCTGAGTACATGAGCAAGCGGGAAGGCGTAATGTGCAGGTCGGCCTGATCCAACATCCGTCTTAACTGCAGGGCTGCCTGGACGCGAAGCAGCCCGCGATTCATCCAGGGAATCTCGCTCATTAGTTCGCTGCGAGCAAGAATTACTTCTATGTCTTCAGTGTGTGCTGAGTGGAGCAGGGCGTCGTTCAATCGCTTTTGCAACTGATACCTTTTGGCATCCGATCCGCGAGTGGCAATCAGGTACGCGCCAAGCACGAGAAAGAGACCGAATAGGAACACCAGGAAAGAGATGATCATCGGTTTATGCCTCTTCAAAAAAGACCCGTGGTATTTGGATTCCACAAGCTTTTAGTCGCTCCGCAAAACGCGGACGGATGCCTGTTGGTCGGAAACGACCGATGACCTTCCCCTCAGAATCGATTCCCGTGCGTTCGTATAGGAAGATTTCCTGCATGGTTATGGTCTCACCTTCCATGCCCGTGATTTCTGCAATCGAAGTGACGCGACGGGAGCCGTCAGATAAGCGGGCGACTTGCAGCACCAGGTTAAGAGCCGACGCAATCTGCTGCCGCATGGCGCGGTCGGATAGCCGCATTCCGGTCATCTGAATCATGGTCTCAATCCGCGCCAGAGCGTCGCGGGGAGTGTTTGCGTGAATCGTGGTCAAACTCCCGTCGTGACCGGTGTTCATCGCCTGTAACATGTCGATCGCTTCGCCCCCGCGCACCTCTCCAATAACAATGCGGTCGGGACGCATGCGCAGTGCGTTACGAACGAGATCTCTCTGCGTAACTTCGCCACGTCCTTCGATATTTGGCGGCCTGGTTTCGAGCCGCACAACGTGTGGTTGCTGAAGCTGCAGTTCGGCGGAGTCTTCAATCGTCACGATGCGCTCATCTTCCGGAATATAGGCCGACAAAGCGTTCAATAATGTAGTCTTACCAGCGCCGGTACCGCCGGAGATCAGGACGTTAAGACGCGCGCTGACGCACATCTCCAGCATGTCGGCGATGTCTTTCGTGAGCGCCTTGTTCTCAATCAGTGAATTCATACGCAGCGGCTCCGCGCCAAAGCGACGAATCGAGAGCACTGGTCCATCGATTGAGAGCGGTGGAATGATGGCGTTAACGCGCGAGCCATCTTTCAGACGGGCGTCAACCATCGGCGATGATTCATCAATACGGCGACCGACGGAAGAAACGATACGCTCGATGACGCGCATCAAGTGCTCATCATCTTTGAAAGCAACATCGGTGACTTCGAGCTTACCTCGCCGTTCGACGTAAATCTTGCCGTGCGAGTTGACTAGAATGTCGGAGATGGTGGGGTCTGCAAGCAAAGGCTCCAGTGGGCCAAGACCGAAAAGCTCGTGCTGGACGTCATTGACCAGCCGGTCGCGTTCCAGGGAAGACAAGGGCAGGGCTTCCTGGGCCAGCACACTCTCGGCGAGCCGCGAAACCTCGGCGTTCACTTGCTCCGGAGTGAGGAGAGCCAGCTTCGACAGGTCCATGCGGTTGATCAAAGTCCGATGGAGCCGCGACTTCATTTCCTGAAACGAATTGTTATCCGACCCGTTTACATTGCCTGAGCCTGGACCACCAACTGTGTCTCTAATTAGTCTTTCACGCAGTGCCATATTAGTTTTTCATCACCGAGGTGTTCTGAATTAGACCTTTTCCAGCGAGGTCTTAAACTTGAATCCGTTTTGAGCCGCTTCCCGCTTGAAGATTGAGTTCCACAACCTCTGTTTCGGTTTCGCATCTTCCTCGATCGCAACCGCGCCACTGGCAATTGTTCTGGCGATGCGCTTGATCTCCAGGGCAATCTTGCAATTAGGGTCTGACTGGACTAGCGGCTGACCCAGATTTATTGAAGTAACTGCCGTTTGATAATCACTCGGCACAAAACCGATGACCGGCTCACCCAGGAACTTTTCTACGTCTCGCAGATCCAAATCGATTTGCTTACTCCAGCGGTTAACAACAATGCGTACCTTCTTGCGCGGGTAGCCAAGCCGGTCGAAGATCTCGAGCGCGCGTTGCGTGCTTCTAATGGAGGGTATATCGAGCGCCAGCACGAGCACGATCTCGTCAGACTGATCCAGCGCCGCCAGGGTTATAGAATCGAAGGTGTGTTGCGGATCGAGGATCACGTAATCGTACGACTCCCGCAGTTTCTGCAGGACATTGAAAACGTGTTCCGGCTCAATCTCGTCAGCCGAGTCGGCTTCTTTCGGCGCGGCCAACAACGAAAGGTTCGAGGAATAAGGGGTGACGAAGCTGTTAATCAAAGCGTCGTCAAGTCGCGCGCGATTCTCCGCCATGTCAGCAATCGAGTACTTCGGATCCAGACCCAGGAAGAGCGGTAGATCGCCGGCTTGCAGGTTGAGGTCAACCAGCACCGTACGCGCGGCCGTTGCCACTGCAAGGTTAGTGGCGATAAAAGACGTGCCGCAGCCACCCTTGCTCGAGAAGACCGCAATCATGCGGCCCTTTTTCTTCGGCGCTACTACCTGGCCGGCGCGGAATTCAGCCACGCGATCGAGCACGGTCTTGAGTTCGTCAGCGCTGATTGGCAGGCGAAGGTATTCTCGCGCGCCGGCCCGCAAACTTTGCAGCAGCAGATCAGGCGAAGCATCATGGGCAGCGGAGATTAGAGCGGTTTCTGGTGCTTCAGACTTCAGTCGTTGAATAAGCTTTATTGCCAGATCGGAGTTGGTGCCCAGGGTAATAATTGCTGCCGCCGGTTTCAGGCGAATGATCTCTCCGACGAGCTGCTCCGCGTCGTTGCCGCCAGCCAGCAACTGGACACGACTATCAGCTGACAACGCGGTCCGGATCTCTTTGAAGTTATCAAGAGCGGTGCTTAGTACTACGATTGTGAGTGGTTGGGTCATAAACGTGCTCGCTAGTGGGATCGAGATCAGGATCTTCTTAACTGACACTTCTGTTGGCGTTGGTGTCGGCGGCGATACTCCCTCAAGGCAGCACGCCTGCACTTTCGGCAGTCAGCGTCGTCTGGTAATCGGGCATCGAAATTGTCGTGCCGATGATAGGCACCACAAAGTGGAATTGATAATTCTGAATCGCGACTGAGACCGTTCCTTCACCAAGACCAAATTGTTGGTAGGTGACGCTGACGTTGGTATTCGGGTCAAGATCGTTTATCAGCGGCTGCGTGCCACCGGCCGGATCACCATACACAGCTACGCTCTTGATCGCAGCGATACTTGGACCGACGTCGGTGCCAGAAATCTTACTACCCGCAGGACTGCTTGCGGGCTGGGAAATGGCGTAACGGGCAGCGCGTCGGGCTGCCTCCGAAAGTGCGTTATGCGTCCACAATAGGCGGCCAAACTCAATGACGGCAAACATCGACAGCAAAAAGACCGTGGCGCCGATGGCAAACTCCACTAAAGTAGCCCCGCGTTGTCCCGATTTTTTATTTCTGCCGTAAACCATTTTTCAGATCACTCCTAGACGAGGCACTGTGACATTAAATAACGCATCGTGACACTCGGTTTGATGCCGATGTCCAACGACGATGAATTGGCCAACTGGTCGAGCTTGAGCACTGACGAATGGTTGAAATTGATGATTGAGATAGTAACGGAAAAGGGAATGCAGCCGGCCGGGCTTCCGTTCTCCTTCAAGCGAAGGATTTGAACATTGGCGCGGGTGAGGCCACTCAATACCGGGTTACCTGTGCCCGTCACATTTCCGTAAACCACAAGGTTTTTTGCCGCAAGATCGTCACGACCGTCCGTATATGCCGTGACAAGATAGCGGACCGCGTCGCGCGAGCTCTTCGCAAGGGTTGTGTACTCGTAGAAATAACGGCCAAATTCGGTCACTGCGGCAAACAACATCAGCATAATTGGCAATGCGATAGCCAATTCGGCAAGCTGCACGCCCAGGTCACTTCGTTTGAAAGCCGATACGCTGTTAAGAAGCTTTCGCCACATAAGCATCGCTCCTTATCGATAGATGACTGGTTTCACAATCGGCGGACCCGGATTGGCCGGGGCCGTTGGATCGTAGGCACCACCGCCGACAACGACACCGATGCCGATATATTCCGCCTGTATGTCACCATTGCCCTGAACCTTGGTTCTCAGGAAAAATGCTCCGAAATGGTCAATCTGAACGTTAGTCCGACCGCCATCAAACTCGCTCTGTTGAATAATCGGAATCAAGACGACGCGACGATTCGCTATGCCGTCGTGGCTCGGTGACAGACTTGGGGATCCATCCAGATACTGCTGATAGCTGATGCCCTCCTGAATATTGAGATCCGGAGGGTAATAATTGGGGTCAATTCCGCTGGCATAATCATCAAAGCGAGTATTGACGCCTTGTTTTACCGGTCCTGAGGTAACACCAGGCTTTGTGTCGACGTAACCGCCTGGTCCCACAATATTTTTCACGGCGCTGGCCAAGCCGGTTCGATCATCAGCACCTCCTGAACCGTCAATCGCCAGAATCTGGTAGTTTCCTGGAGAAACGGAAGTCCCTGGTCCACCGCGAATTGTGTACAAATTGCCCGGAGTTATTTGCGTAACAAGGTCGTCAACAACTACCGAAACTGGAAGATAGCCAGCGAAGAGATTAAGCGGGGCGGATAGGCCGGCTACTGCCTCCGCCGTCAAGTTAAGACTGCTTCCCAGCACCATCTTGGCAAAGGTAATACCTACGGGTGACTGCTGGGTCTTGACCTTCACAAATCGAATCGTTGGCGCGACTCCGGCCGCAGACGATTCATTCATGTCCGAGCCGTTGTCAAAGTCAGAAAGGTCCCTGGCAAAACGTACGTTCTCGCTCAAGAACGCGACATCCTGGTTGTTAAATTGATACTTGTTCATTGCTACATCGACAACACTATGTACTGCCGCGTGAATTCCCGAGTCGTCGAAGTTCAGTGCGGAAGCCGCTGCCAATGCCGACGCATCGGCAGCGTTTTGCAATTCGTTTTTCGCCAGGTAAAGGTTGCTAATGTCCACTCCAAGCCCCACAGCAAGAAGCATTGAGAGCATTCCTATTGCGGACATAGCCAGAACAGAACCTCGCTCGCCACGCCTGTTTTCTCTTTTACTCGACCTAAGCTTATCCATACTGT
>WNGE01000809.1_pt1 | contig 40584 bp, 35 predicted proteins | sample 5400651 | NCBI WGS metagenome assembly WNGE01 (sample SAMN13153370, study PRJNA577476) | soil metagenome | isolation source: 60 cm soil or saprolite under grassland replicate 2 | place: USA:California | collected 2016-06-15 | reverse complement strand
CCCACGCGGCGTCGCTGCGTCAGGCTTTCGCCCATTGCGCAATATTCCCCACTGCTGCCTCCCGTAGGAGTCTGGGCCGTGTCTCAGTCCCAGTGTGGCCGGTCGCCCTCTCAGGCCGGCTACCCGTCGTCGCCTTGGTAGGCCGTTACCCCACCAACAAGCTGATAGGCCGCGAGCTCATCCCTAGCCGAAATTCTTTCCACCACAAAAGATGTCTAAGGTGGTCGTATCCGGTATTAATCCCGGTTTCCCGGAGCTATCCCAGAGCTAGGGGCAGATTACTCACGTGTTACTCACCCGTTCGCCGCTCGAGTACCCCGAAGGGCCTTTCCGCTCGACTTGCATGTGTTAAGCACGCCGCCAGCGTTCGTCCTGAGCCAGGATCAAACTCTCCGTTGATGTCTATTAACAACCGCCAGCTAATGCCGACGGGTTGTTGACATGAGAGTGCTTCTTCGGCCGATTAAAACCGGACTAGGAAGCGATCATGGCCTCCGCAATGTAATCGGTTCGTGATAGCCACGAACCGCGTTCATTGACGAGGTTTGTGCTTCAAGTGCACTGGCTTTTAGCACGCTGTTGAGTTCTCAAGGAGCGGGCGCACACCGTCGAGGGACTCTCATCCCTCTCTAGGGCAACCATTCAACGTTACCAGGTGAGGTATCTCTCGTCAACTCTGTTTCGAAGAACTTTGCTGACTCGTGAACCTTAGCCTACCTCCAGGGCGGCCTCTACCGTTCGGCTTGCGCACACGCACAAGCCTTAGCTAGAAGGACTTCCTGGTGGTTGTCCGGGGTCCTGCCCGCTTTCGCGTTCATCCCCGCCGGACAGGAAGAACTCTAGGGGTGCTTCGCGCCTTCGTCAAATCGAACTCGGCTACAACCTGTTACTGCAGGTCAGACGCGGTGTGACAGAATGTAGGCGACCTCGTACTGCCTCGCCGGTTCGGTGAGACGACTCAAAACTTCTCTCGGAAGCGCCCTGTCACCGGACAGCCTTCCCTGGTGCCAACCGCCGCAAACACCGTCAGGCGGCGGATACCCGGGACGCGTGCCCGCGAAAAGGGCGCGGAATAGTTACATCCGGAAGCATGAGCACCCGCCCGGAGGGCACGCACATAGCCGGGATACGAATCGATCACGGCGGCACCGTCCCCGCGAACGGCCGTCTTCCGCAGTCGGGGCCACCGCCTGGCGAGCCCAACCCACGACGGGCAGCCGCCGCGGCCGCCCCGATTACGCAGACGGCGAAACCGGTGGCGCGCTCGCCGACGGGTCCCTGTCGCTGGAGCTCGATACCGCTTAACTGGTGGGCCGGGGCCCGGGCGGCTCGTTCCCGGAACCCGGACTCGGGTCACGCCGGCACCGTCAGCATCACGGTCCGGGTGCGCCGGACCCGCCGGAACGCCATGAAACCCCCACTGGATCCAGTGCGTAGTAACGCAGTGGAAGCCCGGATCCAGGAGGTCCGGCAGCGGACCGGACGCGGTGGAAGCCCGGATCCAGTGCGTCCGGCAGCGGACCGATCGTCATGATCAACTCAGGCCAATGCGCTAACGCTCGCCGTTGAAAGGTTCTAGCCTGCCGGGACGACCTCTACCGCGCCGACCGTGCGCTTGCCCCGGCGGAGGACCAGGTACCGGCCGTGCAGCAAATCGTCGGCACCCGGGACCGCCTTCTCGTCGGTGACCTTCTGGTTGTTCAGGTAGGCGCCACCTCCGGCGATGGCACGGCGAGCCGCCGAGACGGTCGGCGCGACGCCCGCCGCCGCCATCAGGTTGGCGACCGGGGGAAGCCCGCCGGTGCCTGGGATCTCGGCCGCCCTCACCTCGGCGGCCACCGCGGCCAGCGTGCGCTCGTCGAGCTCGGTCAGGGACCCCTGGCCGAACAGGGCCCGGCTGGCCGCGATCGCCCCCCCGGTCTCCTCGGCGCCGTGTACCAGCGTGGTGACCTCTTCGGCCAGCGCGCGCTGGCCGATCCGGGCGGCTGGCCGATCGGTGCTCTCCCTGACCAGCTCGTCGATCTCCTCCCGCGACCTGAAGCTGAACACGCGCAGCAGGTTCGGCACCTCAGCGTCGGTGACGTTCAGCCAGAACTGGTAGAACGCGTACGGCGACATCAGGTCGGCGCTCAGCCAGATCGCGCCGCCCTCGGTCTTGCCGTACTTGGTCCCGTCCGGCTTGGTGATCAGCGGGATGGCCAGGGCGTGCGCGGACCCGCTCTCGACCGACCTGATCAGCCCGACCCCGGCGACCAGGTTGCCCCACTGGTCGCTGCCGCCGAGCTGCAGGATGCAGCCGTAGCGGCGGTAGAGCTCAAGGAAGTCCGTGGCCTGCAGCAGCTGGTAGCTGAACTCGGTGTAGCTGATCCCGCCCGCCTCCAGCCGCGCCTTCACCGATTCGCGGTCCAGCATCCGGTTGACCGAGAAGTGCTTGCCGATGTCGCGCAGGAACTCCAGCGCGGTCATCGGCTCGGTCCACTCCAGGTTGCTCACGATCAGCGCGCTCGATTCGCCCGCGTCGAAGTCGAGGAACCTGGCCACCTCGGCGCGGATCCGCTCTACCCACTCGGCGACGACCTCGCGCGGGTTCAGCACCCGCTCGGCCGACTTGCCGCTCGGGTCACCGATCAGCCCGGTGGCCCCGCCGACCAGGCCGACCGGCCGGTGCCCGGCGAGCTGGAGCCTGCGCATGGTCAGCAGCAGCGCCAGGTGACCGATGTGCAGGCCGGGCGCGGTGGGGTCGAATCCGGCGTAGTACGTGATCCGGCCGGACTCCAGCGCCAGCCGCAGCTCGTCGAGATCGGTGTTGACGGCGATCAGGCCTCGCCAGCTGAGTTCCTCAATGATGTCGTCCACGCCTGCATGGTGCCACTTACAAGCCGTCAGGGGGTAACTAGTTTGGGTCGCCGCGGCACGTGCGGCCGGTAGATCGACACGGTTGGATCCCCGTCGTACCAGAACCGCCAGGGGATCTCGGCGGCACTGCTCACCCCGACCCGGGGTCCGGTGACAATCCCGCGGGGGGTCGCGGGGAGGATCAGGGTTCCGTCCCCCGGGCCTAGCACAGCCGAACGGGCCGGGTGGCCCGCTCCGCTCAGCATCCGGAGCGGCGACCCGGCGGAAACCACGTCCGCACCATCCTGCGACCGGTTGATGGCGAGCGCCTGGCAGAGCCGGGCCGGCCCGCGAGCCAGGTCACGCGGCGCGATGGCAGCCGTGCCCCGGGTCCGCCGGGCGCGGGCGAGACCTTCGCCCGCAATGATCCTCCCGGCCCGCAGCAGCACCGCCGAGGCGCTGCCCGCCTCCCCCAGGCAGACCATGTTCACGCAGAAGTGCATGCCGTAGGTGAAGTACACGTAGGCGTGCCCGGGCGGGCCGAACATCACCGCGTTCCGCGCCGTCTTGCCCCGGTAGGCGTGCGAGGCCGGATCGGATCGCCCGGCGTACGCCTCGACCTCGGTGAGCTCTAGCGCGACCAGGCCGTCCGCCGTCTCGTGCTCGAGCACGCAGCCGAGCAGGTCGGGCGCGACCTCCACCGAGGGCCGGGCGAAGAAGTCCCGCGGGATCAGCACCTACCTGGCCTACCTAGTGTCCCCGGCGGCCCAGGCGGCGTGCGCATCGACCGTGGCGCGCAGCGCGGCGATCTGCTCGGCCACGCGGACCGGCGCGGTGCCGCCATGCCCCTGGCGGGCCGCGAGCGCTCCATCTACCGTCAGCACCTGCCGGACGTCGGGCGTCAGGTACTCGGAGACCTTGGCCAGGTCGGCGTCGGTCACGTCGGCCAGGTCGCAGTCGTGCACCTGACACCACACCACGAGGTGCCCGACGACCTCGTGCGCCTCGCGGAACGGGACGCCCCGGCGGACCAGGTACTCGGCCAGGTCGGTGGCGAGAGTGAACCCGGTGGAGGCGCCGCGGCGCAGCCGGTCCGGATTGACCCGCAGCGTCGCGATCAGCCCGGCCATGGCGGGCAGCACCAGGAGCAGGGTGTCGACCGCGTCGAAGACCGGCTCCTTGTCCTCCTGCAGGTCCCTGTTGTACGTCAGCGGCAGGCCCTTGAGCGTGGTGAGCAGCCCGGTCAGCCCGCCGATCAGGCGGCCCGCCTTGCCCCGGGCCAGCTCGGCCACGTCCGGGTTCTTCTTCTGCGGCATGATCGAGGACCCGGTCGCGTAGGCGTCGTCGATCTCCACCCAGCCGAACTCCTGCGAGGACCAGAGCACGATCTCCTCGCCGAGCCGGGACAGGTGCACCCCGATCAGCGCCGCGGCGAAGCAGAACTCGGCCGCGAAGTCGCGGTCGGACACCGCGTCCATGGAGTTCGGGGCCGGCTCGTCAAAGCCGAGCTCGTCCGCGAGCACCTGCGGGTCGACCGCCAGCGACGACCCGGCCAGCGCGCCGGACCCGAGCGGGCTTACCGCGGCGCGCTTGTCCCAGTCGCGCAGCCGCCCGACGTCGCGGGCGAACGCCTGTACGTGCGCCAGCAACTGGTGGCCGAATAGTACGGGCTGCGCGTGCTGCAGGTGGGTCAGGCCAGGTGCGGGCAGGTCGCCGCACGCGGCGGCCTGGTCGATCAGCGCGGTCTCCAGCTCGGACAGCCTGCTCGCGATCAGCCGGACGTTGTCCCGCAGGTAGAGCCGCAGGTCGGTCGCCACCTGGTCGTTGCGGCTGCGCCCGGCCCGCAGCTTGCCGCCCAGCGCGCCGAGCCGCTCGAGCAGCCCGCGTTCGAGCGCGGTGTGCACGTCCTCGTCGGCGACCGTGGGTCGGAACGACCCGTTCGCGCAGGCCCGGTCCAGGTCTTCGAGGGCCTTGAGCATGGAGCTCAGCTCGGCGTCGGTTAGCAGCCCGGCGCGGTGCAGCACCCGCGCGTGCGCCCGGGAGGCCCGCAGGTCGTACCGCGCCAGCCGCCAGTCGAACTGGACGCTGACGGACAGCCGGGCCAGCGCGTCGGCCGGGCCGGCACCGAACCGCCCGCCCCACAGCCGCGTGGCCCCATCAAGCCCTTCGGCCCCTTCAAGCCCTCCGGCCCCGTCGGAACCGCCCGGGTCCCCCGCCGTGTTCTCGCTCTCCGTGTCCCCGGAATGCTCCGCTGCTTCCACAGTCCTACTTTCTACCGTACGAACGCCGCAGTTTGTCGCACCACCGAACCGGAGCCGGTTATCGCCGGCGGCTGGCGAGGCGCAGGAAGTCGGCGGCCAGGGCGTCGCCGCCGGCCGGGTGCCGCGCGATCAGCAGCACCGTGTCGTCCCCGGCCACGGTGCCGAGCACCGAAGGCAGCGCCGCGTGGTCGATGACCGAGGCGAGGAACTGGGCGGCCCCGGCCGGGGTCCGCAACACGACCAGGTTGGCGCTCGCCTCGGCCGAGGTCATCAGCTCGCCCAGGTAGCGGGCCAGCCGCGCGTCGTGCGGCGACTCGGACCCGGCGACCCTGGCGCCGGACTGCGAGGCCGCGGCGCCGGCGGGCGAGCCCGGGCCGCCCGGGTGCGAGCCCGGGCCGCCGGGCTCTTCCGGCAGGGAGTAGACCAGCGCGCCACCCGAGCGCAGCCGCACGATGCCGAGCTCGTCCAGGTCCCGGGACAGGGTCGCCTGCGTCACGTGCACCCCGGCGTACCGCTCCAGCAGGTCGGCCAGTTCCTCCTGGGAGCGGACCTGCTCGCGGGCCAGGATGTCGGCGATCCTGGCGTGCCTGGCCGTCTTGGTCAGCGGGGTGGTCATGGTTGTTCCCCGCGGGGGGGCTCGGGGGGGTCGTCCCCCCCGGAGGAGCAGAGCCAAGCTATGAGGGCCTTCTGCGCGTGCAGGCGGTTCTCCGCCTGCTCCCAGACCACGCTGTTCGGCCCGTCGATCACCTCGGCGGTGATCTCCTCGCCGCGGTGCGCGGGCAGGCAGTGCAATACCAGGCATCCCGGCCGGCCCAGGGCCAGCTTGGCCGCGTCCAGCTGGTAGGAGTCGCCCGAGCCGAGGATCGCCAGCCGCTGCGCCCGCTCGCTGTCCTGGCCCATCGACGTCCACACGTCGGTGGCGATGACGTCGGCCTCCTGGCACGCCGCCCTGGCGTCGGTGAGCACGGCCGCCGAGCCGCCGGTCCCGGCGGCGATCCGTGCGGCGGCGGCGAGCACCGTCGGGTCGGGGTGGTAAGCCTCCGGGGCGCCGATCCGGACGTGCATCCCGGCGGTGGCGCCGCCCAGCAGGTAGGAGTGCGCCATGTTGCTCGAGCCGTCGCCCAGGAAGGTCAGCACGCGGCTGGCCAGCGAGCCGTAGTGTGCCTGGATGGTCTGCAAGTCGGCCAGGACCTGGCAGGGGTGGAACTGGTCGGTGAGCGCGTTGATCACCGGCACGGTCGCGGCCGACGCCATCGCGTCGATGCGCTCCTGCCCGGCGGTCCGCCAGGCGATCGCCGCTACCTGCCGGGTCAGCACCCGGGCCACGTCCTCGATGGTCTCGCCCCGGCCGATGTGGGTCGTCTGGGTGTCGATTACCAGCGGGTGACCGCCGAGCTCGGCGATGCCGACGGTAAAGGAGACCCGGGTTCGCAGCGACGGCTTGTCGAACAGCACCGCGACGGCCAGTGGCCCGGCCAGCGGCTGCCATCCGAACCTGTCCTTCTTCATCTGGGCGGCCAGGTCGAGGACCGCGCCCTGCTCGGCCGGCGACAGGTCGTCGTCGCGAAGGAAGTGCCTGGTCATGCGCTGACCTCCTCGAGGATCCCGGGCCAGGCGGTGGTGAACTCGTCCGCCTCGGCGGTGGACAGGATCAGCGGCGGCGCGAGCCTGATCGCGTCCGGCTGCACCGCGTTGACCAGGAACCCGGCCCCCCGGGCGGCCGACTCGACGTCCGGCGCCAGCTCGGCGGTCAGCACGACCGCGCGCCACAGGCCGACGCCCCTGACCCCGGCGAGCAGCGGGTGGCTGATCTGGCTCAGGCTGGCCGCTAGGTGCTCGCCGACCGCGGTGACGTGGGCCAGCAGCCCGTCGCGCTCGATGGTGTCGAGCACGGCCAGGGCCGCGGCGCAGGCGACAGGGTTGCCGCCGAAGGTGGAGCCGTGGTCGCCCTTGGCGAACCCGGCGCCGGCCGCGCCTAGCCCGACGCACATCCCGATCGGCAGCCCGCCGCCCAGGCCCTTGGCCAGGGTCAGCACGTCCGGGCGAACCCCGGCGGTCTGGTGCGCGAACCATGCTCCGGTCCGGCCGATGCCGGACTGGATCTCGTCCAGCACGAGCAGGGCCCCGGCCGCGTCGCACGCCTGGCGTGCGGCGAGCAGGTAACCCTCGGGGGCGGGCACCACGCCGCTCTCACCCAGGCCAGGCTCCAGGAACACGGCCGCCACATCCGGGCCCACCGCCGCGCGCAGCGCGCCGGCGTCCCCGTAGGGAACAAACCGGACGGTCAGGCCGAACGGGCCGAACGGGGCGCGGATCGACTCCTTGCCGGTCAGCGCGAGCGAGCCCATGGTCCGGCCGTGGAAGCTGCGCTCGGCCGCCACGATCACCGGGCGCCCGGGTCCGGCGATGCGCCGCACCAGTTTGACCGCGGCCTCGTTGGCCTCGGCACCCGAGTTGGCGAAGAAGACGCGGCCATCGGCGCTTGCGGGGGGGTCTGGGGGGGTCGTCCCCCCGGGCCAGCACAGCAGGGCCAGGATGCGTTCGGCCAGCTCGATCTCGCGCTCGTGCAGGAACAGGTTGGAGGTGTGTGCCACCTCGGCCACCTGGCGGCTGACCGCCTCGACGATGGCCGGGTGGGCGTGTCCGAGCGAGCTCACCGCGATCCCGGCGATCAGGTCCAGGTACTCCCGCCCGTCGGCGTCCTGCACCCGGCAGCCCTGCCCGCGGCTGATGGCCAGCGGGGGCACGCCGTAGTTGGGCATGAACGCCGCCGCGAACCGTTTCTGCAGGGTTTCCGTGTTGGTCACTGGCTACCTCCAGGAAGAACCATCGTGCCGATGCCGGAGTCGGTGAAGATCTCGAGCAGGACGGCGTGGCTGAGGCGGCCGTCCAGGACGTGCGCCTGCGGGACGCCGCCGCGCACCGCGGTCAGGCACGCCTCCATCTTGGGGATCATCCCGGCGGACAGGGCAGGCAGCAGCCGGTCGAGTTCGGCCGCGGTGAGCTCGCTGATCACGTCGGCCGACGACGGCCAGTCCCGGTACAGGCCGGCCACGTCGGTGAGCACGACCAGTTTGGCCGCTTCCAGTGCCACCGCGAGCGCGGCCGCCGCGGTGTCCGCGTTCACGTTGTAGACCTCGCCGTCCCGGCCCGCGGCCACGCTGGAGACGACCGGGATCCGGCCGTCGGCCAGCAGCGCCCGGATCGCGCCCGGGTCGGTGGCGACGATGTCGCCGACCAGGCCGATGTCCACCGGCTCGCCGTCTACGACCGCGGTCTTGCGGGCCGCGGTGAAGGTGCCCGCGTCCTCCCCGGACAGGCCCACCGCGAACGGGCCGTGCCGGTTGATCAGGCCGACGATGTCCTTGTTCACCGTGCCGGACAGGACCATCCGGACGACCTCCATGGCCTCCGGGGTGGTGACCCGGAGCCCGGCGGTGAACGAGGACTCCACCCCGAGCCGGTCGAGTTGCGCGCTGATCTGCGGGCCGCCTCCGTGCACCACGACCGGGCGCAGCCCGGCGTAACGCAGGAACACCAGGTCCTGGGCGAAGGCCAGGCGGAGTTCCTCGTCGGCCATCGCGTGCCCGCCGTACTTGATCACCACGGTCTGGCCGTGGAACCTGTTCAGCCACGGCAGCGCCTCGATCAGCGTGGCCGCCTTGGCCGAGGCGTCCTCGAGCCGCCCCTCGGTCACGGTCACGTCGAATACGCCGAATTCTCGTGCACATAGGCGGTGGTCAGGTCGGTGGTCAAGATGATGGCGGAGTGCGGGCCCGCGGACAGGTCCACGGTGATCGTCACGTCCTTCGGCCTCAGGTCAACCTTTGAGCGCTCGTCGCCCGGGGCGCCGTGGCGGCAGACCCAGATTCCGTTGATGGCGACGTTCAGCCGGTCCGGCTGGAAGACGGCGTCGGTGGTGCCGACCGCGCTGAGCACCCGGCCCCAGTTGGGGTCTTCCCCGCCGATGGCGCACTTGAGCAGGTTGTTGCGGGCCACCGAACGCCCGACGGTCACCGCGTCGGCCTCCGAGGCCGCCCCGATCACCTCGATCGAGATCATCTTGTTGGCGCCCTCGGCGTCGAGCTGAAGCTGGCGGGCTAGGTCGGCGCACACCTCGGTGAGCGCCAGGGTGAACTCGGTCTTGTCCGGCATCACCCCGCTCGCCCCGCTGGCCATCAGCAGCACCGTGTCGTTGGTGGACATGCAGCCGTCGGTGTCGAGCCGGTCGAAGGTTGTCGCGGTGGCGTTCCGGAGGGCGGCGTCCAGCTGGGCCGGCTCGAGGTCGGCGTCGGTGGTGAGCACGCACAGCATGGTGGCCAGGCCGGGCGCGAGCATCCCTGCCCCCTTGGCCATCCCGCCGATGGAATAGCCGTCGGGCCGGCGAAAGGCGATCTTCACCACGGTGTCGGTGGTCCTGATCGCGTCGGCGGCGGCCAGGCCGCCGGCCCGGGAGGCTTCGGCCACGGCGGCGCTGACACCGGGGAGCAGCTTGTCCATCGGCAGCCGCTCGCCGATCAGGCCGGTCGAGCAGACGGCGATCTCCCCGGCCGAGTCGTCGATCGCGGCGGCGAGGTGCTCGGCGGTGGCGTGCGTGTCCTGGAAGCCGAGCGGCCCGGTGCAGGCGTTGGCCCCGCCGGAGTTGAGCACCACGGCCCGGACCCGGCCGCCGCCGATCACCTGGCGCGTCCAGGTCACCGGGGCGGCCTGCACCCGGTTGCTGGTGAAGACGGCGGCGGCGGACCGCGACGGCCCGTCGTTCAGGACCACGGCCACGTCAGGCTGGCCGGACTGCTTCAGCCCGGCCGCCACGCCGGCGGCCCGGAAACCCAGGGGGGCGGTGACGCTCAAGGGGACACTCCGGGTTTGGTCAGGCCAGCCGTCTCCGGCAGGCCGAGCATGAGGTTGGCAATCTGGATGGCCTGGCCGGCCGCACCCTTGACCAGGTTGTCCAGGGCACAGACGACGACGGCACGGCCGGCGTGCGGGTCGGCCGCCACTTGCAGGTGGGCGGCGTTGGAGCCGAGGGTCGCGCCGGTGGCCGGCCACCGGTCCTCGGGCAGCACGTGCACGAAGGGTTCGGAGTCGTAGGCGTTGCGGAGCGCGTCGCGTAGCTGGCCGGTACCGGAGCCGGCGGCGGCCGGCTCCCGCAGCCGGGCGGTGCAGGTGGCCAGGATGCCGCGTGGCATCGGGGCGAGCGTCGGCGTAAAGGACACTGACACCGGTGCCTGGGCGGGCAACCCGGCCCGTTCGGGATCAATGTTCTGTTCTATTTCCGGTGTATGCCGGTGCACGCCGCCGACCTGGTACGCGGACATCGACCCCATGACCTCGGTGGCCAGCAGGCCGGGCCGCAGCGAGCGGCCCGCGCCGGACGTGCCGGAGGCGGCCACGATCACGATGTCGGCCGGGTCGGCCAGGCCGGCCGCCAGCAGCGGGGCCAGCGCGAGGATCGACGCGGTGGCGTAGCAGCCGGGCGCGGCCACCCGGGCCGCCGCCTTGATCGCGTCCCGGGCGCCGGGCAGCTCGGGCAGGCCGTAGGTCCACTGGCCGGCGTACGGTGTCGGGTAGTACCTCTCCCACGCGCCGGGATCGGCGAGCCGGAAATCGGCGCCCAGGTCGATGACCTTAAGGTGATCCGGAAGGCGCGCGGCCAGCTGCGCGGACTCGCCGTGCGGGAGCGCGGTGAAGAGCAGGTCGGCGCCGGCCAGGACGTCCGGGTCGGTGCCGGCGAAGATGGCGTCGTCAAGGCCAGGATACCCGGTCAGCTGCGGGTGCGCGGCGGTCACCGGCTGCCCAGCGCTGCTGTTCGCGGCGAGCGGGCCGATCTCGAGGTCGGGATGGCCGGTCAGCAGCCGGAGCAGTTCGCCGCCCGCGTAGCCGCTGGCCCCCGCGACCGCAACCCTGGCACCCATATGTCCCTCACGTCCGGCTGCAATGGAAGAGTATTCACTATAGCGCATGAATATGCACAGTGTCGCAGGCGGCCTGAGCGGGCTCGGGACACTAGGGTGAGACCCGTGCGAGCGGGCATTACGGCATGGGTTCTCGTAACGCTATGCGGTCTCGGGGCCTGCCTGGTGACGGGGTGCTCGTCCGGGCCGGCCACGGCGGGAGCGAGCTGCGGCAGCGCGCGCACCGCGGCCGGCGTGCCGGTCGTCATCACCGTGGCCAAGGGCTCGGTGAACTGCACGACCGCGATCCGGGTCGAGAACGAGTACGCGGCCAAGATCAGGGACGGGCAGGTGCCGGGGAACGGCGGCGGCGCGCCGGTCGTGGTGAGCGGCTGGACCTGCCAGGGCTACGACACCCCTGAGGTCCTGCGGACGGGGAACGCGTCGCAGTGCCGCAGCGGGGGCAACGCCATCCTGGCCGTCCTGGCGGTGCCGGACGCGACGAAGACCGCCGCCTAGGAGCTGGCCGCGCGGCGGAACAGGCTCGGCCGCTGGTCCTCGCCGCCGACGGCGCGGGGCAGGCTGCTCACCGCGTGCAGGCCCCTGGTCGTGCTGATCATCTGCACCTGGTCCCGGCCGCACCCCTTGGCGCGGTACAGGGCGGCGTCAGCGGCCGCCATGAGTTCGGCGTACTCGCGTTTGCTGCCGCTGTCCAGCGCGGCGACCCCGATCGACACCGTGACGTGCACCCGCTCTCCGCCGGTCGCACCGGGGGCGATGATGCAGAGGCCGGAGATGGCGGAGCGGATACGTTCGGCTATGCGGAAGGCGTCGACCGCCCGGGTCTGCGGCAGCAGCAGGGCGAACTCCTCGCCGCCGAACCGGCCCGCCAGATCGTACTCGCGCAGCATCGTCTTCAGCGTGTGCGCGATCTCCTTGAGCACCTCGTCGCCGGTCAGGTGCCCGTAGGTGTCGTTGATCACCTTGAACCGGTCGATGTCGAGCAGCGCCACCGCCAGCTGGGTCCTGGTGCGCACCGCACGGGCCAGCTCGGCCGTGGCGCCGTTCTCCCAGGTCGCCGCGTTCAGCAGGCCCGTCTTGGAGTCGGCGCGCGCGTCCTGCAGCAGCCGGGCGTGCCGCACGGACCGCTGCAGCAGGGTGATGAAGGGAAACGCGAAGACGAGGGCAATCCAGCTGTAGGCCACGCAGAACGTGACCAGCACCGCCACGCACAGCTCGCTGACGTCGTTGTACATCGGCTCCTTGGCGAACTGCTCGTCGCGCAGCCGGAAATCCGGGTTCGAGCCCCTGATCGCGGTCCAGATCAGGACCTGGTTGACGATCCACTGCACGGCCGCGCAGATCGCCACCAGCGGCATCCAGGTAAGTGCGTGGCCAGCCGGGTTGGCGGCAGCACCGGGTACCACGTGGATGAGGCCCCGGAAGACCAGGGCAGCGATGACGTAGCTCAGCCCGACGGCGGCCGCGCTGAACACGCGCCGGTACACCGGAGCGCGCTGTATCCGCCACTGGGTCAGGGCGAAGCGGATCGCCGGGAGGACGGGCACGTAGGCGAGTGGCAGCAGCATCGCGACCGGCAGTTCCCAGACCGCGTAGACGTCCTTGACGAGCCCGAGGTTCTCGCCCGCCCGCCTGGTCAGCTCGACGGTGGCCGCGCTGCATATCAGTAGTCCCGCGAACAACGCGAGGTCGTGGACGTGGATGCTGACCTTGCTCGCCTCGGCCGTCAGCACGACGGCGTCGGTCAGCACGACCAGGATGACGAAGCAGGCCACCCACCGGGGAAGTTCCCAGATCGCCCAGGCCCGCGGCCGTGGGATGCGCCCGCGTGCCAGGCCCAGACCGCGCACCAGGTTCCGCCCGCGGATTGAGCGGACGGCATCCACCAGCGTCTCCTAGGCAGCCACGAGCGCGTCGAACCCCTGTTGGAACGGTGCGTATCCCTAGTGTCCCGGATTGCGGCGATGAGGACTGCTGAACGTCAAAATTCTGCTACTGAGCGAGATAAGTAGCCCTATCTCCTAGCGCATCGCGTTCACATTGCTACTCCGCGCCCTCTTGGCTCCTGCACGGCTCGCAGCATGACGCACGGCCAGATCTGTCCGATATTTCGGACTTGCGAGCTCTGGACTTCGTCATCGACTAAGCTGCCCGGCTTGACTCCTCACTTAACAGTGCCCCGTTTCGGAGAGGAGGAGCGACATCATGCGCACCACTAGCTGGACCTGACACCGAGAAGTCCGCCAGGCCGCGACAGTCAGTCGTGACAGCGCGGACCGTGCGATTCACTAACTGCGCGCGGCGGAACACGCTCGGCGCCTCCGTGCGGCTGCCCTTGTCGCTGCCATCGGCGCGGTCATCAGTGCCGCTGGTCGCGCTCAGGCCCCGCGTCGTGCTGATCATCTGCACCTGGTCACGGCCGCCGGACTTCGCCCGGTACAAGGCGGCGTCGGCCGCGGCCATCAGTTCGGAGTACTCGCGCTTGCACCCGCTGTCCAGCGCGGCCACGCCGATCGACACCGTGACGTGCACCCGCTCCCCGCCGGTCGCGCCGGGGACGATGATGGACATATCGGCGATGCTCGCCCGCACACGTTCGGCGATCCGGAAGGCGTCCACCGCCCGCGTCTGCGGCAGGAGGAGCGAGAACTCCTCACCACCGAACCGCCCGGCGCGGTCGTAGTCCCGCAGCACGCTGTCGAGCGAGCGGGCCAGCTCCTTGAGCACCTGATCGCCCACCAGGTGGCCGTAGGTGTCGTTGATCACCTTGAACCGGTCGATGTCGAGCACGGCGATCGCCAGCGGAGTCCCGGTCCGCACCGCCCTGACCACCTCCGCGGTCGCCTCACGCTCCCAGGTGGCCGCGTTGAGCAGGCCGGTCTTCGAATCGGCCCGCGAGTCGTTAAGCAGCTGCACGTGCCGCAGCGACCGCTGGAGCAAGGTGACCACGGGCAGCGCGGCCAGCGCGAGCCATGGGTTGCCGACCATCCCGTACGTCACCAGGACACCCGTGCAGATCTCGGCCGCGTCGTTGTACAGCGGCTCGCGGCCGAACACCTCGACCCGGACCGTCGCACCAGGGTCGGTGGCCTTGACCGCAGTCATGACCACGGCCTTGTTAACGGTCTCTTTCACCAGGACGCTGACCACCATCACCAGGGTCCACAGCGCGCCGCGGACGAAAGCCCCGCCGGAGCCGTGCGGCATCAGGCCGTACAGGCTGTGGAAGGTCACCGACGCGGCCCCGTAGGAGAGGCTGATGGCGGCCCCGCTGAAGACCCTGCGGTACACCGGTGCGCGGCGGATCCTGAACTGCAGCAGCGCTATCCGGATGATAGGGACGATCAGCGCGTACAGTGCCGGAAGCAGGATGGCGGCTGGCAGCTCCCACACTCCCGCGACGTCCTTGATCATGCCGCCCTGCTCGCCCGACTTCCTGGTCAGCTCCACGGAGGCCGCGGTGCAGCCCAGCAAGAGGCCGAACAGGGCCAGGTCGTACCGGGAAATCGCGGTGGACGACGCCGCGACGCCGATGGCGGTCAGATCCGTCGCGACGACGGCGAGAACGAAGGCAATGAGCCAGCGGGGCTGCAGCGACCAGAGCGCCCACCTGCGGACCGCAATCGATTGCCACAGCAAGCGGCGAGCTGCGCCGATCGCTGCCTTTGTCATACGACTGTCGCCTCGCCACCTACTTAGAAGCTCGTCGGGACCATTCTCCCGCATCGCCAGTCCGGAAGAGCGCAAAACGTGAAAACTCGGCTACACACCGGTAGAAGAATACCTCCTCCTTGGCCTCTGGTAGTAACAGAGCTCCACTGCCGTATCAGAGCGGTTGCATAAGGTTAGCGCCGAGTCGGATTATTTCCGGCATTAGCCGCAAAGCACCCCTTCAACTCGATCGCGGGCAACAATGGGTACCCGCGACGTCAGGCGTTGTGCAAGGGCCCGCGCGGGAGGGAGTGCGCGTGCACGCCGGAAGCTGAACCAGCGCACCCGCCCGGACGTTAATGTTAATTACCCAGAGAATCTAAATGACTACTCACAGGGAGGAGCATGTCGTGCGTGACACCCACTGGGGCTAACCCTCATCCAGCAGCCGTCCAGACGCGACGCAAGACAAGGAGCACATAGTGCGTGACACCCACTGGGGCTAACCGCTTACCTACACCAGTCCTGTCCCAACCGCAGACAAGGAGTTCGCCATGCGCGACACCCACTGGGGCTGACCCGTGACCTGAATCCGTCCCTCCCGACTGCAGACAAGGAGTTCGCCATGCGCGACACCCACTGGGGCTGACCCCTAAACATTGAAGGTGCCCGTTCGACACCCGCCCGCGATCGCGGGCCCAGCTGACCGCGATCGCCGCCGCGGTTACGGCACCGGCAGTGCCAATTACAGCAATGACCCAGGCCGGGGAATAGTGGTCCGCGATGGCTCCCGCCAGGATCATGACGACTCCCTGGCCCAGGCTCATACCACCCTGTGCCAGGCCAAAGGCTTGGCTACGCTGTTCTTGCGGCGCCGCGCTCACGAAGGCGGCGTTCGCCGCGATCTGGTAGCCCGCGCCCAGACCCGACGCGAACAAGATAAACAGCGATCCGGGCAGACCGGGCCGCAGGAAGAACAGGGCGAGAATCCCGCAGGCCGCGATGGCGAACGGGCCCATGACCCGTTGCCGTGTCGGCGGAGTCAGGAAGCGGCTGAACACGATCGCGCCTGTGGTCTCCCCGAGCGCCTCGGCCGCCAGGATCACGCCCACGGCGGCCGCACCGCCGTGCAACTCGTGGGCGAGCGGGGTGGCCACGCCCTCCGGAGCGTTGTAGAACGCCGCCAGCCAGCCGAAGAACATCGGTGTGCGCAGGGCCGGGCGGACGAAGACGAGCCGGGTGCCGGCGATGATGCCGGCCAGCCGGGATGGCTGGTGGTGGCCGCCGGACGCCGGGGCAGGTCGCGCCCGTACCCCGATGCGGACGATGAGCGCCGACGCGGCGAAGGTCGCCGCATCGATGACCAGGGACATACGCGTGCCGAAGAACCCGACCGCGGCGCCCCCCGCCGCGAAGCCGAGGACCTGCGCGAACTGGTAGGTGGTAACCGTTACCGCGGTTCCCATCACGTACCGCTCGCCGTCCAGCACATCGGGATAGACGGCGGCGCGCGCCGAGGTGAACGGCGCTCCGGCCAGCGTGACCAGGAACAGCAGCGTGACCAGCCCGGCCAGGGGCACGCCGGGAATGGCCATGACCAGGACGAGCGCGCAACGGACGAGGTCGCAGGCGATCATCACGCGGCGGCGCGGGTACCTGTCGGCCAGCCAGGCCAGCATCACGCCGCCGACGAACGTCGGCACGATGCTGGCTACGAAGGTGACCGCCGCGAGCAGGGCCGAACGGGTCCGGTCGTAGACCAGCACGGTCAGCGCGACGCGAGCGAGCTGATCACCGATAACCGACAACAGCTGAGCTGCCCATAGAGCCCGGAACTCCGCCACCGCGAACACGTCGCGAAATGTCGTCGCGGCCTGCTCGGGTGCACCCCCCCGGGCCACCGCGTGTCTAGTTATCTCGCCCTCCGGCTCAGCGGATCGCTGCGGTCTTCGGTAATCACATCCTGACCGACAGTTGCTTCCATTACAACCGGAAAGTAAGAAGAGGCTTACCTTGCGAAGGACCGCGCGCGCGGCTAGCTGCGGAGGACCGCGCCTACGCGCCGGCTGGCCTCGGCTACGGCCGCGTCGCGGGCCGCCGTGGCCTCGGCGGCGGTGAGGGTCCGGTCCGGGGCGCGGAACCTGAGCGTGTAGGCCAGCGACTTGCGATCCTCGCCGACCTGGGCGCCGGTGTACACGTCGAACAGCCGCACGCCTTCGAGCAGTTCCTGCGGCGCGCCCGCCACCAGCGCCGCCTCGACCTCGGCGGCGGGCACGGCCGCGTCCACGACCAGCGCCACGTCCTGGGTGGCGAGCGGGTAGCCGGACAGCTCCGGGGCCTGCACCGGCCCGACCGCCTCGGCCGCGGTGAAGACCACCGACAGGTCAAGCTCCATGGCACAGGTCCGCGGCGGCAGGCCGAACGCCTGGATCACGCGCGGATGCAGCTCGCCGGCGTGCCCGGCCAGCCACTCTCGCTGGCCATCGGAGTCCGCGACCTGGACGTAGATAGCCGCGCAGCGGCCGGGGTGCCAGGGCGCGTGCTTGTCGGCGCGGATATCGAGCCGGACCCGGCAGATCCGGCCGATCGCCCGGGCCGCCTCGATCGCGTCGGCCCAGGAGGCCGCGCGCCCCTTCCCCCACCAGCCGTCGAGCTCCTTCGCTCCGGTCAGCACCGCGCCGACGCGCAGCGGCTGGTCGGGCAGGGCGGCTTCCAGGCCTGCCAGTTCGGCCACGGTGGGACCGCGGTCCACCGGGAGGATGGGCGCCGAGTCCGCTGCCCCGGGCCGGGGGCGGAAGACCAGGCCGATTTCGAACAGCGCGGCGTCGGCGAAACCCCGCCCGATGTTCCGTGCCAGCACCCGGAACAGGCCGGGCAGCAAGGTGGTCCGCAGCAGCGGCTCGTCCTCGCTCAGCGGGTTCGCCACCACGACCGCCGGGCGGCGCATATCCTCGGGCGGCAGCCCGAGCAGGTCCGCGTCGGACCGCGACCCGAACGGTGACGACAGGATCTCCACGTACCCGGATTCGGCCAGCGTCCGGCCCACCGAGCGGCGCAACCGCTGACGCGGCGTGAGCCCGCGCCCGGCCAGCGCGCGCGGCATCCGGGCCGGGATGTTCTCGTAGCCTTCCAGCCGGATAACCTCCTCGGCCAGGTCGGCCGGGTCGGTCAGGTCGGGACGCCAGGAGGGCGGGGTCACCTCGAGCACCGGCACCACTGGTGCGGACAGCACCGGGACGGCCAGCACCGGGACGACGGGCTCCTGCTCCGCCCGCCACGGCGCGATGGTCGGGGCGGTCGCGCGGGTCTGCCGCACCGAGCAGCCCACCTCGCGCAGCCGCCGGATCACGGTGTCCCGGCCGTACACCACCCCGGCCACCTTGTCCGGGTAGTCCACCGCCATCGAGATCAGCACCGGCGCGACTTCGGCCGACGCGTGCGTGCAGCCCGGCACAACCCGGCCGCTGCCCAGGCTGGACAGCAAGGCCACCGCCTTGGCGCTGGCGCGCAGCGGCAGCTCGCGGTCCACGCCGCGCTCGAACCGGTAGGAGGCCTCGCTGTGCAGCTTGTGCCGACGGCTCATCTTCGCCGTTCCCCTGGCATCGAAGTGAGCGGCCTCGATGACCAGCTCGGTGGAGGTCTCGTCGATCTCGGTCGACAGGCCGCCCATGGTCCCGGCCATGGAGATCGGCCCGGATCCGTCGGTGATCAGGATGTCAGCCGGGTCCAGGGTGCGGACCACGTGGTCGAGCGTCTCCAGCTTCTCCCCCGGCTGCGCGCGCCGGATCACGATCTCGCCGGTCAGCTTGGACCGGTCGAACGCGTGCAGCGGCTGCCCGAGCTCGAACATCAGGTAGTTGGTCACATCCACGGCGAGCGACACGGAGCGGACCCCGCACCGGGCCAGCCGGACCACCATCCACAGCGGCGTGCGGGCCGACGGATCGAAGCCGCGGACCTCGCGCAGCACGAACCGGTCGCACCCGGTCGGGTCGGCGATGCGGGCCGGATAGACGTCGGGGCCGACGTAATCCAGCGGCCCGCCGAGCAGGTCCGGACCAGGCAGATCCGTCTCGGCCGGATCGGTGAACGACATGCCGAACGCGCTGGCGAGCTCGCGCGCGAGCCCGCGCACGGACACGGCGTAGCCGCGGTCGGGCGTCACCGCGATCTCGAACACCTCGTCACGCAGCCCCGCGTAGGACACGAAGTCCGCGCCCAGCGGGGCGTCGGCGGGCAGCACGAGGATGCCGGTGTGGTCATCGCCGAGCGCCAGCTCGCTGGCCGAGCAGATCATCCCTTCGGAGATGTGGCCGTAGGTCTTGCGCGCGCCGATCTCGAACCCGCCGGGCAGGACCGCGCCGGGCAGCGCGAGCGCGACCCGGTCGCCCACGGCGAAGTTGACCGCGCCGCAGATCACCCCGGACGCCTCGTCCGGCGGACCGGCCAGCTGGCTCTCGGAAACGCCGACCCGGCAGTACCTGATCGGCTTCTTCAGCCCGGTTAGCTCCTCGATCGAGAGCACCTGGGCGACCATCACGCCCCGGATGTCGTGCCCCACAGACTCGACCGATTCGACCTCGAGGCCGGCCGCGGTCAGCCGCCGGGATATCTCGGTGGTGTCCACCGGTTCGGCCAGGGACACGTATTCGCGCAGCCAGGAAAGCGGCACTCGCATCTCAGATCTCCATCCCGAACGCCCGGCTGAACCGCACGTCGCCCTCTACCGCGTCCCTGATCTCGGTCAGCCCGTGCCCGATCATCAGGCTGCGCTCGATGCCGAGCCCGAACGCGAACCCGCTGTAACGGTCCGGGTCGATGCCGCAGGCCACCAGCACCCGGGGGTTGACCATGCCGCAGCCCGCGATCTCGATCCAGCCCTGCGACCGGCACACCCGGCACGGCTCGCCGCCGGGCTTGACCGATGCGCCGCGGCAGATGTGGCATTCCATCGACACGTCACCTGACGGCTCGGTGAAGGGGAAGTAGTCGGTCCTGAACCGCGTGCGCAGCCCCACGCCGAACATCGCGTCGACGAACGCCTGGATCGCGCCGCGCAGGTCGGCCATTGTCAGGCCCTCGTCGACCGCGAGCCCCTCGATCTGGTGGAACATCGGGCTGTGCGTGGCGTCGAGCGGGTCATGCCGGTAGGTGCGGCCCGGGCTGACCACGTACAGCGGCAGCGGGCGGGTGAGCATGGACCTGATCTGCACCGGCGAGGTCTGCGTCCGCAGCACCATGCCGGATTTGCCCCCGGGGGACGACCCCCCTGACCCCCCGCTGGCCGGGCTCTGGATGAAGATGGTGTCCTGCGCGTCCCTGGCCGGGTGGTCCGGGAGCATGTTCAGCGCGTCGAAGTTGTACCACTCCGCCTCGACCTCGGGTCCCTCGGCGACCTCGTAGCCCATCGCGACGAATACGTCGGACAGCCGGTCGCCGAGCGAGGTGACCGGGTGGCGCGCGCCGGCCGGGGTGCGGCCGCCCGGCAAGGTGACGTCGACCGCTTCGGTGATGAGCACCTGCCGGTCCCGTTCGGCCTCCAGCTGAACCTGGCGTTCGCGCAGTGCCTCGCGGAGCCGGCCGCGGGCCGCGCCGACCCGCCGGCCCGCCTCGGCGCGCGCCGCGGGCGGCAGCGCCCCGATCTCCGAGCTGGCCAGCGACAGCGGCGCCCGGTCGCCCTCGTGCGCGATCCGCGCCGCCTTCAGCTCGTCGAGGGTGCCGGCGGCAGCGACGGCGGCGAGCGCCTCGTCGAGGACGCGGGCCACCTCGTCAGGCGCCAGCGAGGCCGTCGCCTTGGGGTCATAATTCTTGTTCGGTGCGGACATGGGTCCTGCTTCCTGCGGGCCGTACCATAGCTTGGGGTCTGAAGGTCTGCGGGTCGGGATCTTTCCTGCCGAACGGGCATGGCTGGCAGCGCCGCGTCAGCTTCGACGCGCCGGCGGGGCAGCGTCGGCCCTGCCTTCAGCGTCCCCGCCATGCGGCCAGGAGCCGATCGCCGTGCTGGATAGCCCGAAGGGAGATTACCGTACCGAGCGCCCGCCCGGTGCCCGCGGCGGTGTCGCGCTCAGGCGGCAGCCGTCCCCGCGGGCACGGTAAATCGGAACTCGGCGCCGCCGCCGGGCGCGCGGCGCACGCAGATCGTGCCGCCGTGCGCCTCGACGAGGCCCTTGACGATGTACAGGCCCAGGCCGGTACCGCCGCCGTGCTGGCCTCTGCGGCTGCCGCCACGGGGCTTGCCGCGCCAGAACTGGCGGAATACCCGGGGAGCGACGTCCGGCGAGATGCCATCGCCCTGATCGCGGACTGACACGGCGACCGCGGCGGGATCGTCCTCACCCTCCAGGCGGGTCGGCTCGACCACGATCGTCACGATGCCGGCGCCGTGCCGGACGGCATTCTCCACCAGGTTGCCGAGGATCTGGTCGATCTTGTCCGCGTCCAGCCAGGTCTCCGGCAGGCCCTCGAGCACCTCGAGCCGGAACCGGTCCTCGGCGTCACCGGCCGCCACCCGGCCCGCGATGATCTTCCGGGCCCGGTCGGGCACGTCGACCAGTTGCCGGTGGACCTCCATCCGGCCTGATTCGATCCTGGACACGTCGAGCAGTTCGGTGATGAGCCTGGTCACGCGGTCGGCGTCGGCGTTCACCGTCTCCAGCATCACGCGTTTCTGGTCGTCGGTGAACCGGCCCCACTTGTTCAGCAGCGTGGCGGTGAAGCCCTTGACGCTGGTCAGCGGGGAGCGCAGTTCGTGTGCGACGGTGGACACGAGCTCGGCGCGGCTGCGTTCCAGCCGCTCCCGCTGCTTCGCGCCGCGCAGGCTGATCACCAGCCGCCGTACCGGATGCGAGCCGCGGGCCCCGCCCTTGCGCCGGTCTTCGCGCACGTAACCAACCGACACCAGGATCTCGGTGCCGTCGGCCAGGTACAGGGATCGCTCAGGGTGACGGGTACGGGTGGGCAGGCCGTGGTACGGATCGGCGTATACCCACCAGTCCCGGCCCTCGGCGTCGCGGAGCGGAAGCACGTCGAACACGAACTTGCCGATGACCTCGGCCGGGTCCAGGCCGGTCAGGCGGGCGGCCACCCGGTTGAACACGATGATGCGGCCGGCCTCGTCGGCGACCACCACCCCGTCGGGAAGCTCGTCGGCGAAGACAAGGCTCCCGATCGGGACCGGGCCTTCGGGAAGCGGGCTGACGCCGGATACCTGACCCTGGGCAGCATCGGTGTTCGCAGGCGTCCCGGCCGGTTCCGGGACCGAAGACGCCCGGCTCGATATGAGCTCGTCCACTGCAGCGAAGCCTCCGTCCGGCGAGGCCGCACTACAAGAGCCCGGCGGCCGGAAGTGGTCACGGTTTGGGTGACGGATTGTGATCAGACTCTAGCGCGTATACGAGCTTTGTGACAGTCCTGAGACGTGAATTCTCTATGTTGTAGCTCAAATACGCTAAGCCATCAATTCACTACTTACGTACCATCTTTATCCCCCCACCCCCTTTTCTTTCCCGCTTCACTTATGTGCTTGTTGCGCGCGCGCGGACGCGTAGAGACATACGGCGGCGGCGGCGGCCAGATTGAGGCTCTCGGCCCGGCCGTAGATGGGCACCGCGACGGGCTCGTCCGCCAGCGCGACGAGTTCGGGCGGCAATCCCCATGCCTCGTTCCCGAACATCCAGGCGGTCGGCCCGGCCAGCCGGGCCCGGACCCCGGGATCGTCCAGGGAGCGTCCGGCGCGGCCATCCGCCGCGACGATCCGCAGGCCTGCCTCACGCAGGGTGACGACGGCCTCCTCGAGCCTGGTCCCGGCCACTACCGGCAGGTGGAAGAGGCTGCCCGCCGACGCGCGGACGCACTTGCCGTTGTAGGGATCGACCGAGGCGTCGGCGAAGACCACCGCGTGCGCGCCCGCCGCATCGGCGGTACGCAGCACGGTGCCGGCGTTTCCCGGGTCGCGGACGTTCGCCAGCAGTGCGACCAGGGCGGGCGCGGCCCGGGCGACCTCGGCGAGCGGGACGTCGACGAAACCGCAGACGGCGAGCAAGCCCTGCGGGGTCACCGTCTGGGCCAGCTCGTCCATGACCTCGCCGCTGACGACGTGCACCGGTATGCCCGCGGCGGCGATCGCGGCGACCAGGTCACCGTGCCTGGTCCGGGCGGGCACGGTCACGAACAGGTCGGTGACCTGTGCCCCGCAATGAAAAGCCTCCGCCACCGCTTGCGGGCCTTCGGCGAGGAAGGCCCTCTCACGCTGGCGGAAGGCTCGTTTGTTCAGGCGTCGCGCGGCCTTGAGCCGCGGCGAGTGCACGCCCGGGTAACTACCGGTGCCGGGCGATGCGGTGCCCTGCACCTAGGCGGCCGCAGACCCGGATACGTCGGGAAGTGCCTTCTTCGCCACCTCGACCAGGGCCGAGAACGCGGCCTCGTCGGCGACGGCGAGTTCGGCGAGCATCCGCCGGTCGACCTCGACGCCCGCCACCCGCAGGCCCTGGATGAACCGGTTATAGGTCATGCCGTTGGCCCGGGCCGCGGCGTTGATCCGCTGAATCCACAGCCGCCGGAAGTTGCCCTTGCGGTCCTTGCGGTCGCGGTAGGCGTAGGTCATCGAGTGGAGGACCTGCTCCTTGGCCTTCCGGTACAGCCGTGACCGCTGTCCGCGGTAGCCGCTGGCCCGTTCGAGGACAACCTTGCGCTTCTTGTGGGCGTTGGTCGCCCGCTTGACGCGTGCCATTGTGTTCCGTCTCCCTCAACGCGGGCTGGGCTACTTGCCCAGCAGCTTCTTGATCGCCTTGACGTCGCTCGGCGCGACCGTCACTTCGTCGTAGAGCCGCCGCGTCAGGCGGGACGACTTCTTCTCAAACAGATGGCCACGGTTGGCGCGGCGGCGCATGACCTTGCCGGTTCCGGTCAGCCGGAACCGCTTCGCGGTACCGCTGTGTGTCTTCATCTTCGGCATGGTCGCCGTCGTCTCCATTCGTGTAGCTGCCGCCGCCGCTGGGCGCGCAGCAGTAACCGACCCCGGCGCATGCGCCGGGGTTTATTGCCGCCCGGGTGATGCTACCGGCTAGGCCGGACCCGATACCGCGGCGCCGTCGGCGGCGGGCTCACTGGCCGCCGGGCGAGGGGCCGCTGCTGCGGCGGCGCGCGGGCTGGGCACGGGCCGGTTCTGGCCCTGGCCTGCCGTATGCGCCTTTGTTTCGCTCTTCTTCCGGTGCGGACCGATCACCATGATCATGTTCCGCCCGTCCTGCTTAGGCTGCGACTCCACGAAGCCGAGTTCTTCAACGTCGCTGGCGAGACGCTGCAGCAGACGGAAGCCCAGCTCGGGCCTTGACTGCTCACGTCCCCTGAACATGATCGTCACCTTGACCTTATCGCCGGCCTTGAGGAACCGCTCGACATGGCCCTTCTTGGTGCCGTAGTCGTGCGGGTCGATCTTCGGCCGGAGCTTGATCTCCTTGACGACCGTCTGCGTCTGGTTCTTGCGCGATTCCCTGGCCTTGACCGCGGACTCGTACTTGAACTTCCCATAGTCCATGAGCTTGGCCACCGGCGGCCGCGCAGTAGGCGCAACCTCGACTAGGTCGAGATCGGCTTCCTGAGCCAGCTTGAGTGCGTCGTTGATCGAGACGATCCCTATCTGCTCTCCCTTCGGCCCGACTAGCCGGACTTCGGGAGAACGGATGCGCTCGTTGATACGTGCTTCGGTGCTGATGTGACCTCCTTGAGCCTCATCTCCGCCGCCGGTGCCTCCGGCAGCGGCTGCTGCCGACCAGGCCCGGGAATCCCCTCTGTGGGCCGGAGTACGGAACCCCGAGACGAGAAAACCCCGCGAGCGATGCGCTCAGCGGGGCAACCACGACAGCGGCGCCACCCCCTACGAGAGTGCGCCGTGCCAGCAGATACTCCGGCATCGATGCGCGTTCCCACGCACATCGCCACCGGGGCGTCTGGCCATACCCGCCTGCCCTGTTCCGGACTGACTGGGTGGGAGGTGGTCCTCCGCTTTGCGCGCCCGGCACCTCGGGTACCGAGCTGGTCAGTGTCTAAGCCTAACAGCACTCTGCGGTCAAGCGGTATTCCCACGTGGACACAGGGTGCTAGCCGGGCCGAAGGGGGCCCCCGTATCCCCTTCGGCCCTGATCCTCCTAGTTGAGGACCCGCTTGGTGAAGGTGCGAGTGCCCAGGTAACCGAAGACCGCCGTGCCGCCGATGAGCGCGAGCAGCACGCCCCACATCGGCATGTGCCCGAGCGTCGGGGTCAGCACAGCCCGCAGCCCTTCGGACATGTACACCATCGGGTTGATCAGCACCAGGATCTGCAGCCACTGGATGTGGTGCAGTGCCGACCACGGGTAGTAGACGCAGCCGAGCATGGTGGCGGGCAGCAGGATCACCGCGAACAGCATCTGCATCTTGCGCGGGTCCATAATCGTGCCCAGCAGGAGCCCGAGCGTCGAGGTGAGCAGCGACGCGAAGACCAGGATCACCGCGAACAGCGCCCAGTTGGTCACGTCAACGCGCGGCGCCTGACCCGACGCGTGCACCAGCAGCACGATCGGGAACACGATCAGCGCGCCGATGAACGACTGGACCGCGCCGGCCGTGATCTTCTGGATCGCCAGCACACTGATCGGCACCGGGGCCAGCGCCCTGTCCTCGATCGTGCGCTGCCAGGAGAACTCCATGACCAGCGGGAACGTCACCGCCATAATGCCCTGCATGAGCAGCATGGAGGCTATCAGGCCGGGCACCAGGATGGTGGCGAAGTTGACGCCGCCCGCCGCGGCGGCACCGGCGCCGGCCGCCGTGGCACCGCCGCCGAGGTTGAAGCCGCCGCCGATCTTCGGGAACACGTAGGCGAAGACGAAGACAAACAGCAGCGGCTGCATGACCGCCCGGGTGAAGGTGGCGATGGCGTTACGCCGCAGCACCCGGAACTCCCGCGCCATCATGGCATTGAACGTCCTGAGCAGGGTCGGCCGCGGCGTGGGCGCCTCGGCGATCAGGGCCGCGATCTCAGCCGCCGAGGGCGCGCCGGCCTGCTCCGCCGCCTGCGGCGGAGCTTCTCTGATGGTGGTCACTCGCGGTACTCCCGTCCGGTCAGCGTGAGGAAGACTGTCTCCAGGCTCGGATTGAGCTGGGTGGCATCGAGCACGCTCAGCCCGGCGGCCGAGCCGGCCGTCACCAGCTCGCCGAGCACGCCGTCGGGCTCGCGGGTGAAGACCCGGACCTGATCGCCGTCGGCCTCCACCTTGCTGACGCCGGGCCGGCGACCCAGGCCGGCCTGCTCGGCCATGCCGTCGGGGACCGGCTCGTCGTACCGGACCGTGATGACCGTCTCGGCGCCCGTGCCCGCCTTGAGCTCATTCACGGTCCCCGAGGCGAGTACCTCGCCGTGGTCGACGACCGAGACCTGCTCGCACAGCGCCTCGGCTTCCTCCATGTAGTGCGTGGTCAGCAGGATCGTCTGCCCCTCGGCGTGCAGCACCCGCAGGATGTCCCAGAGGTTAGCCCTGGTCTGCGGGTCGAGCCCGGCGGTCGGCTCGTCCAGGAACAGCACGTCCGGCCGGTGCACCAGGGCCCGCGCGATCAGCAGTCGCTTGGCCTGCCCGCCGGACAGGTCGGTGGACATCGCCTTGCGCCGGTCGGCGAGCCCGAACACCTCGAGCAGCTGGTCGGCGCGGCGCGCGGCCTCGCGCAGCCCGAGGCCGAAGAACCGGCTGCGGAACTCCAGGTTCTCCGCCACGGTCAGCTGCATGTCGAGCGTGTTGTTCTGGGTCACCACGCCGATCCGGCGCTTCACCGCAACTGGGTCGGCTACCACGTCCGTGCCTGCCACCCAGGCCTGGCCGCCGGTGGGCAGGACTAGCGTGGTGAGCATGCCGATGGTGGTGGACTTGCCCGCGCCGTTCGGTCCCAGCAGCCCGAAGAACTGGCCGGAGCCGACCGACAGGTCGATGCCGCGCACCGCGGGCACGTCCCCGCGCGAGGACTTATAGGTCTTGCGCAAATCCTCGGTGCGTATCGCGAGCCCGGCCGCATCAGTCATGGTGTCAACCTATGTTGACTGACGATCGGTGTCAACTTTAGTTGACAGTCCTGCCTTCCTGTCCGTCCGCCGTCGTGCATTACCGGCCGCGCTCCTTCCGTATCAGCTCGCTGAAATGCCCGATCATGTCGGTAAAGAACTTGCGGATGACCTGCTCGTCGGCCGGATCCACGAAGCCGAACGCGTCCCGCCACTGCGGTCCGGCCAGCGAGATGTAGTCCTCGCAGACCTGGCGGCCCTTGTCGGTCACGAACAGCCTGACCACCCGCCGGTCCCCCTCGTCGCTGCGCCGCTCGACGTATCCCTCCCGGACCAGCGTGTTCACCACCGAGGTCAGCGTGCCGGGCGACGACCCGCCCCGCGCCGCGACGTCGCTGGACTTGAGCCCGTCCCCGGCCATCAGCACCCGCAGCACGCCGAGCCCGGCCGGGCTGATCTGCAGCCCGGACTGAGCCAGGGTGCCCGCGTAGAAGGTGCCCATGATCCGGGATGCGGCCAGCAGCAGCACGTGCAGCGGCGCGTCCGCGGGCGGATCAAGGTTGCCGTCCGACGGCTCGCCCCAGATCCAGCGCGCGCGCCCGTGCTCCGGCCCGCACTCGGCCGCCGCGGGCTCACTGGCCTCGGGCTCACTGGCCGCGACGGATTCCGCCTCGTTCACGCCGCCAGTTTTCACCCACAGCTATTTCCACGTCAAATCATTTGACCTCAAAGTATCTGCGCCCTGAGCGAACGGCGTACGGATACCGCAGGAGGCGCTTCAGTCGCTGCGGCTCCACCCCGCGCCGAAGCTAACGGCCGCAGCGGGGTGGCACCTTCCCGAACCGGACTCAGGCCCCGCCGGCACCATCAGCATCACGCTCTGGGCGCGCCGGACCAGCTGGGTAATCGGGATGCGGGCTTCGACGGTGGCGCCGCGACTGGGACGCGGGCTTCGACCGTGGTGCCGCGCCCCGGGGCGGAGCGGATATCGAGGTGGCCGCCGACGAGTTCGGCGCGTTCGGCCATGCCGCTGAGGCCGAAACCGGCCGTCGTGGCGTCCGGGTGGAAGCCCGAGCCGTCGTCGGTAATCCGCAGGCAGATCAGCCCCGGGTCGCAGCGCAGCTCCACGCCAGCGGCGGATGCCCCGGCGTGCTTGACCACGTTCTGCAGGGCCTCCTGGGCGATCCGGTAGAGGGCAATCTCGACGTGCTCAGGCAGCGCGCACTCGTCCGCCTCGACCACCACCTGCACGCCGCCGATGCTCCGGGCCAGGCTGGCCAGGCCGTCGGCCAGGCCGAGGTCGTCCAGGACCGGGGGGCGCAGCCCCGAGATGGCGGCCCGCGCCTCGGTCAGCGTGAGGTCGATCATCTCCCGGGCGAGCACGAGCTGCCCGGCGGTGAACTCGGGCGCGTCGCGGAGCGCGTCGGCGGCCGCGTCCAGGTGATAGGACAGGCTGATCAGCCGCTGCGAGATGCCGTCGTGGATGTCGCCGGCCAGGCGGCGCCGTTCGGCCTCCTGGGCGGCGATCACCCGCTCGGCGAATTGCTCTAGGGCATGCTCGCGAGCTGCGAGGCGACGGTGCAACCGGGCCTGATGGACCACCCCGGCGAACAGGGAACCGATCGCGGTGAGGAGTGCCACGTCCCGTTCGGCAAAAATACGGCGGGACCTGGTGTGCACGTTCAGCACGCCCGTCAGCCCAGCCGGCCGGCTCGTCATCGGCACCGACGCCATCGAGGTGAACTCGCCGCCGCGGAGTTCGGGAAAATACCGGTAGCGGGGGTCAGCCTCCTTGTGGTCGGTGATCGTCACCGGCTCGCCGTGGCTGGCCACCCAGCCGGTGACGCCCTCGCCGAGCAGCAGGTGCACGCGGCCGACCGCGGCGTCGAACGGCGGAGTGGCACCGGTCAGGGTGAGCGCGGTCCCGCTGTCGTCGAGCACATGCACGAAGCACACGTCGGTGGCCGTGGCCGTGACGATCAGGCCGGCGATCCTGGCCGCTAGCGGGCCGAGCTCGAGCCCGGCCGAGATCGCCTCCACGACGCCCGCCAGCAGGACATTCTCGTCCTCGAAGGGCAGCGGGCGCCCCGTCAATGGAAGATTCCCTCGCGCAGCGCGACGGCGACCGCGCCGGCCCGGTCGCCAACCTCGAGCTTGCGGTAGATGGAGCTGAGGTGGCTCTTGACCGTTTCCTCGCCGACGACAAGGCGGCCGGCGATGGCCCGGTTGGACAGGCCCGCCACCGTCAGCGCGAGCACCTCGCTCTCCCGCTGGGTCAGGCCGTGGCCTGCACCGGGCCAGAACTCACCGCCGCGGAGCCGCGCGGCGGACGCGACCGCCCTCCCCGCCAGCCCGGCGTCGATGACCGTCTCGCCCTCGGCTACCCGTTCCAGCTGCCGGACCAGGTCCTCGCCGGTGACCTGCTTGAGCAGGTAGCCCCTGGCGCCGACCCGCATGGCCTGGAACAGGTACTGCTCGTCGTCGTAGGCACTCAGCAGGACGACCCTGGCCGCCGGGTCGCGCTCCAGCATCATCCGGCATAGGTCCAGGCCGCTCGACCCCTTCAGCCGCACGTCGCACAGGATGACGTCCGGGTGCAGCGTGCCGGTGAGCTTCAGCGCCGTGTCCGCGTCGAGCGCCTGGCCGACCACCCGGACCCGGCCGAGGAACCGGCCCAGGATCGTGGCCAGCCCCTGCAGCACCATGTCGTGGTCGTCGACGAGCACGACACGCAGCGGGGCCATGACCGTTAGGATACGTGCGGCCAAATCGCCGCGTCAGGGCATGATCCCCGCCCTCTCCCCCGTGCGGGGGAGGCTTTCCGCGGGCTAGCCGGCCTACAGTCGTGGTCCCGACGGAAGCCGGTGATCACATGCCGCACAAGCTGGTCCGCATGCGGCGGGCCGACGCCAAGGTCCCGGTGCGGCCGGTCATGCTGGCCATCGCCGGCGACAGCGCGGCCGGGAAGACCACGATCACCCGCGGGCTGGTCGAGGCGCTCGGACCGGAGCGCTGCACGGCGGTCTGCGTCGACGACTACCACAGGTACGACCGGGCCGAGCGCCGGGATCTGTCGTTCACGGTGCTGCACCCGGACTGCAACTACGTGCAGGTCATGGAGCAGCATCTGCAGCTGCTGGCTATGGGCCAGCCGGTGCTCAAGCCCGTCTACGACCATCGCACCGGCCGGTTCGCCCGGCCGGTGCTGGTGGAGCCGCGTCAGTTCGTCATTGTCGAGGGACTGCTGCCGCTGCACACCAAGCTGACCCGGGCGTGTTTCGACGCGACCGTCTACCTGGATCCCCCGGAGGAGATCCGGCGCGGATGGAAAGTCCGCCGGGACACCGCCGAACGCGGCTACACGGCGGAGCAGGTGCTGGCCGAACTGGAGCGCCGCGAGCCGGAGTCCGCCGCGTTCATCAGGCCGCAGCGGGCGTTCGCCGACATCGTCCTCAGGTTCGCCCCGCCCACCTCCCCTTCCCCCTTCACTGGGCGGGCCGTCCCGGCGGGCACGCCGCTGTCCGCCGAGCTGCTGCTGCGGCCGACCATCAAACATCCCGACCTGGACGGCGTGGTGCCGGACGGCACAGTGTCCGACGGCACGGGGGGCGGATCCCTGGCCATCCACCTGCGGCTCGCGCGGGACGCGGATGGCCGTCCCGTGGACGCGCTGCACGTGCACGGGGACGCGGCCCGGGAGGACAGCGAGGTGGTGGAGAAGGCGATCTGGTCCCGGCTCGGCGCCGACTCGGGGCCGCCCGCCTGCCTGGGCCGGACCCGCGAGGGCCAGCGCACCGAGCCGCTGGCCATTACCCAGCTCCTGCTCGTCTACCACCTGCTCGACGCGGCCCGCTGATCGCAAGTTCGAGCGCTTTGCGCGTTGCCAATCGCCCATGTCGCGGCGGGCAGCGCAGGTGTCGGGAGGTTATCGTGTTGGCATGATGCCTTCGCCCGCCCCGTTCGATGGCGACCGGTCCCTCTCGGCGTCGACTCCCCGCGAGATCCGCGCCGCGTTGACCGGTGAGGAGGTAGCTCACTTCGATCGTGAGTACCGCCAGGCGATGGCGGAAGCCGCGGAGTCCCTTGACCTGTCCAGCGTGGTGTCGATGCTGAAGCGCTGGCAGCGGGTCGCCTGGTCCACTCGGGACGATCTGGATGCGCATTGGCACATGCTGGCCTGCGCTGACGAGCTCAACGCTGGCGGCGATGTCGACACCGAGCCGTGGCAGCGGACGAAGGCCAGGCTGGGCTTGTAGGTGTACTCCGTCGAATCGGAGCAGCAGGCTCTCGAGTCGTCGTTCTACGCGTCTTGTGGGCTGGGTGAGCCAGGCGCTCAGACGCGGGCGTAGGCCTGGATGTCCTGCTCGAACTCGGCGACGAGCTCGGTGGTGAGGGTGCGCCTGGTCTCGGCGATGCCCTGCAGCACGTCGGCCGTTGTCACCTCTTCCTTGCCGCGGTCGAACAGGACGCGCTCGAAGGCCAGCTGCGCGGTGCGGCGCGCGGCGAACTCGATGTCGGCGGGGGTGAATAGCCGCGACTCCGCCACGATCGCGGCCAGGTCCAGGTCGCCGTGCGGGATCGCGGCCAGATAGCGGTCCCAGATCGCCTCCCGCGCGGCCCGGTCGGGCGGGCCGACCGGGATCACGTAGTCGAACCGGCCGTGCCGCAGGAACGCGCCATCCAGGGCGCGGACCGAGTTAGTGGCGCAGATGAGCAACCGCTCGTCCTGCTCGCGAAACGGCGGGATGAGCTTGAGCATCTCGTTGGTGACCCCCTGCATCGCGGAGGCCGTCCTCGGCTGCCGGGTCCCGGCGATCTCCTCGACCTCGTCGATGAACACGACCACCTTGTCCAGCTCGGCGACCAGGGCGAAGGCCTCCCGCAGCGCGGCGGCCAGGCCCGCCGGGGACTCCCCCGCCAGCCGCGACGGGAACAGCTCCACGAACGGCCAGCCGAGCCGCGACGCGGCGCCCTTGGCGAACGTCGTCTTGCCCGTTCCCGGCGGGCCGAACAGCACGATGGCCCGCGGCGGCACCAGGCCGAGCCGCCCGGCCAGCTGCGGCTGCGCCAGCGGCAGGATGACCCGCCGCTCGATCAGCTCCTTCTCCTTCACCATGCCGCCGAGCTGATCCCAGGCGCCGGCCCGCACCATCCGGCCGCCGAGCTGGCCGAGCACCCCGGCGCTGCCGGGGCGGACCGGCTCGAGGCGCTCGTAGAAGACCACGCCGGGGCGGGCGGTGTACCCGGCGTGCTCCAGGGCCAGCGCGCCGGTCTCAGCCTCCCCCGCGAGCAGGCACTGGATCCGGTGCACGCCGGCCGCCACCAGCCGCCGCTCAAGCTCGCCCAGCATGGCGCTGCCGATGCCGCGGCGCCGCCACGCGGCGGCCAGGCTGATCCGCATCACCCAGGCCCGGACGCCGCTGACCGTGGCCACCGCGACCCCCGCCAGCTCCTCCCCCGCCACCGCGACCACCGCGGGCTCGTGCGACCGGACCGCGGCGATAAGGTCCGACAGCCCGAACGCAGGCGCCTCTCCGCTGGACGCCGGGTTGTCCCAGAGCCGGACGGCGGCGTCGAGGTCGTCGGCGTGGAAGTCCCTGATCCGCCAGGGGCCCTCGGCGGCCATCAGCTGCCGAAGACGCGGCTGGTCAGGAAGTCGGCGGGCTCAAGGCGCATGAGGTCGTCCTTGGCTACGGTGCCGTCCGCCGCCACCAGCCGGTTCGCCTGCCGCAGCCGGGCGCGCTCGAGGGCGTTGCGCACGCTGCGCGCGTTGGCGAACCTGGGCTGGGTCATCCGGCGGGCCAGGTAGTCGCGGAAGACCGCCTCGGCCGCGGCGGACAGGCGGTAGCGCTGCTCGCGCAGCATCAGCTCGCCGATGGTCACCAGCTCGTCCAGCGAGTAGTCGGGGAACTCCAGGTGGTGGGCGATCCGCGAGCTCAGCCCGGGGTTGGACGCGAAGAACGTCTCCATCCGGTCGGCGTAGCCGGCCATGATGACGACCAGGTCCGCGCGGTGGTTCTCCATGTACTGCAGCAGGATCTCGATGGACTCCTGGCCGTAGTCGCGTTCGTTCTCCGCGCGGTAAAGGTAATAGGCCTCGTCGATGAACAGCACGCCGCCCATGGCCCGGTTGATCGCGTCCCTGGTCTTGGGCGCGGTGTGGCCCACGTACTGCCCGACCAGGTCGTCCCGGGTGACCGAGACCACGTGGCCGCGGCGCAGGTAGCCGAGCCGGTGCAGTAGCTCGGCCATCCGCAGCGCGACCGTGGTCTTGCCGGTGCCGGGGTGGCCGGTGAAGCACATGTGCAGGCTGGGCGGCCCGGCCGACAGGCCGAACCGGCTCCTGGCCCGGTCCACCAGCAGCAGCGCGGAGATCTCCCTGACCCGGGTCTTGACCGGGGCCAGGCCGACCAGGTCGGATTCCAGCGAGTCGAGTACGTCGTCCACACCGGCCCCGGACCGTTCGGCCGTCAGGTCGACGGTGGCGTCGTCGGCGAGCGGCTCCGGGACGGCGGGATCCTGGCTCTGGCCCGGCCGGGCCAGGGCGAATCCCGGGCGGGTCACGGGTCGTACCTGGCGCCGGCCGGGCGATCGAGGGCATAGGGGTAGATGGAGTAGCGGATCCTGCGGTCGGCCCCCTCCTGCCGGTCGAGCCGGAAGCCGGGCTCGTTCGCCGGGCGGTTGACCAGGAAGGACATCGCGACCGTCTGCCGGCCCCGGCGCGGGTCGTAGGCGCACACCCGGATGTAGCGGTCCGGGTAGGCCCGGCGGCACTCGTTGATCTCGTGCAGCACGCCGGCCGCGTCCAGCAGATCGAACATCGGCAGGCCCCACATGTCCCAGTAGTTGTTGCGAGGATGCGGGTCGTCGGTGAACTCCACCGACGGTGCCCAGCCCTGGCCGAGCGCGTAACCGAGCTGGCTGGTGATCTCCTCGTCGGTCAGCTCGGGCAGATAGGAGAACGTCCCGTGGGTGATTCGCACGCTCAGCCTCTCGTCGGGGTTGCGGTTGTGTCCGGGGTGTCGGTGGACTCGAAGTCGAACGTCACGTCACCCCAGGTCGACAGGGCCATGTCCAGCTCGCGGCTGCGCTTGGCCGCGGTCTTGAGCACCTCGGGCCCTTCGGCCAGCAGGTCGCGGCCCTCGTTCCTGGCCTTGACCATGGCCTCCAGGGCCACCCGGTTGGCCGTCGCGCCGGCCGCGATGCCCAGCGGGTGCCCGATCGTGCCGCCGCCGAACTGCAGGATCACGTCCTCGCCCAGGTGGTGCACCAGCTGGTGCATCTGGCCGGCGTGGATGCCGCCGGAGGCGACCGGCATCACGCCGGGCATCGACGCCCAGTCCTGCTCGAAGTACAAGCCCTGGACCGGATCGGGTTCGGCCTGGTCGCAGCGGAGGCTGCGGTAGAAGCCGGCCACCGAGTTCGGGTCGCCCTCGAGCTTGCCGACGACGGTGCCCGCGTGGATGTGATCGACGCCGGCCAGCCGCATCCACTTGGCGATGACCCGGAAGCTGACGCCGTGCTCCTTCTGCCGGGTGTAGGTGGAGTGCCCGGCCCGGTGCAGGTGCAGGAGCACGCCGTTGCGCCGAGCCCACCTGGCCATCGACTGGATCGCGGTGTACCCGGCGGTCAGGTCGATCATGACGATGAAGCTGCCGAGTTCTTTCGCGAACTCGGCGCGCTCGTACATGTCCTCCATAGTCGCCGCGGTGACGTTGAGGTAGTGGCCCTTGATCTCGCCGGTCTCGGCCTGGGCCCGGCTGACCGCCTCCATGCAGTGCAGGAACCGGTCCCGCCAGCGCATGAACGGCTGGCTGTTGATGTTCTCGTCGTCCTTGGTGAAGTCCAGGCCGCCTCTAAGCGCCTCGAACACGACGCGGCCGTAGCTGCGGGCCGACAGGCCGAGCTTGGGCTTGACCGTCGCGCCGAGCAACGGCCGGCCGAACTTGTTCAGGTACTCCCGCTCCATCACGATCCCGTGCGCCGGCCCCTGGAAGGTCTTGGCGTAGTGCGGCGGGATGCGCATGTCTTCCAGGCGCAGCGCCCTGAGGGCCTTGAACCCGAACACGTTGCCGATGATGCTGCTGGACAGGTTCGCGATCGAGCCCTCCTCGAACAGGTCGAGGTCGTAGGCGATGCGGGCGATGTACTGGTCCTCGCGGCCGGGGACCGGGTCGACCTGGTAGCACTTGGCCTGGTAGTGGTCGTACGCGGTGAGCCGGTCGGTCCACACCACCGTCCAGGTAGCGGTGCTCGACTCGCCAGCGACGGCGGCGCCGGCTTCCTCGGGCGGCACCCCGGCCTGCGGCGTGACCCGGAAGGCGGCGAGCACGTCGGACGGCTTCGGCACGTAGTCCGGCTGCCAGTAGCCCATCTCGGCGTAATGAAGCACCCCGGCGCTCCAGCGGTTCGTCATGCTGGTCTCCCATCGGTCGTCAATACCGATGGTGACCCGTTAAGATTTAAATATCAATCAAGTGTTTTAGTTGATACTTAACCAAAAGCTAAATCATCCCGAACGGGCCGGGCGCGTGCCCCGGGTCCGGGCGGCCGCCATCCCTCGCGGTCGAGCAGGTGCCGCACGAGCAGCGCCGTGGCGCCGGGCTGGCGGCCATGGGTCACCGCGTGCCACGGGCGCCGCAGCGGCGTGCCGGGTACCGGGACCTCTGTGAGCTCGCCGTGACGAAGCTGCCGCGACACCGCGTCCCTGGACACCAGGGTCGCGCCGAGACCGGCCGCCGCGCCCGCGACCACGGCCCCTCCGGAACCCAGGGTGAGCCGGGGCGGGTCGGCGTCCAGGCCGCCGAGCAGGGCCTGGCCGGCGGCCCTTGTGCCCGATCCGGCCTCGCGCTGCAGCCACCTGGTGCGGCCGATGTCGAAGTCCGCGGCGACGCCGGGAGCCGCGACCACGACGAGCCGGTTCGGCCTCATGGCGCGGGTGAGGGCGTCGCCGATGTGGCCCGGCGGCTGGCCGCCGATCACCAGGTCGGCCTCGTGCGCGGCGAACAGCCCCCAGAGCCGCTCGCTGCTGCCCACCTCGAGGCGCAGGTCGACGCCGGGGTGGTGGGACAGGAACGAGGCCAGCACGGCCGGCAGCAGGTACTCCCCGGCGGTGGCCGTCGCGGCGACCCGCACCCGGCCGCGCTCCGGGTCGCGGTCACCCCTGGCGGCGGCGAGCCCCTCGTCGTGCAGACCGAGGATGGCCCGCGCGTAGACCGAGTACGCCTGGCCGGAAGCGGTCAGGCGCAGGCCCCGGCCGTCCCGCTCGACCAGCGGCACCCTGACCTCGCGCGCCAGCGCGGACAGGGCCGCGGACACGGCCGACTCGGTGACCGTGAGCCGCCGGGCCGCCTCCCGCACCGACCCCGCGTCCGCCACCGTCACCAGCGCCCGCAACCGCGCCACCGTCGTCACCAGGGCCCCCGGGTTCTGAAGCTACGATTTTAGTTTATCCAAATTACGAATATCTGAGCGTTTGTTTCATATAGCTCTGGCGGGGGCGCTGGCCACGGCGACCCACGTTCTTCGGGCCCGCGCGGTAACCCTGGCCGTTGAGGATCTCGGCCATCCGTTTGCCGATCCGCGAGGGAAATGCTCGCGAGTCCTGGCACCTAGCGGGCCAATTCGGCGTTGGCCCGCTCGGTGATGATGGCCAGGACACGGCCTGCGGTGGCCAGGTCCCCGGCGGGCAGGTCGCCCCACAGCCGCTGGGTGATTTCGGTGACGGCGGTGCGGATCCGGCTGTGCAATTGCCCGGCGGTGCCGGTGACCGTGACCGCCGAGCCTTGGCCGGTGATCGTCAGCTGCTGCGCGGTGACCATGTCGCCGACGCGTACCTCCGCCTCCGCCTCGCTGATCTTCAGCGCGTCAGCCACCATGCTGGTGAAACGGTCACGCTCGGCTCCTCCGCCGCCGGTGACGGCCAGGGTCAGGATCACCCACTGGGGCTCGGTCAGGCCGGTCCCGGCCAGCTGCCGGCCGAGGATCGCGTTGAGGGTCTTCTCGGCCTGGCCGATGACGCGGGTGCTGAGAATGGGGTAGGTGGACATCGCCTGTCTCCTTAGCTTGGTCCTCGTACCCGATGCGACGAGGTCGTTGGCATGTCCAACGTTGGCGTGGCCAACATTATTTCATTGGTTTACCCAACAAATGGGTAGGCTTACGAGTGTGACCGCTGCCGACGACGCCAAGCCAGCCGTGCTGACGCAGAAGCCGAGCTGGCTGGTCAGCGAGGTCGCACGGGTGGCACACCGGCTGCTCACCGGCGAGCTCGCCACCGCCGGCTCGCGCGGGTATCACTACCGCCTGCTTGCCGCGCTGCAGGAGTTCGGGCCTGCCAGCCAGGCGAGGCTGGGACGCCGCACCGGGATGGACCGCAGCGACGTCGTGGCGGCGGTCAATGAGCTGGTCGGCCGCAGCCTGGCCGACCGCTCCCCTGACCCCGCCGACGGCCGCCGCAACATCATTACCATCACCCCGGCGGGCACCGCCCACCTCCGGCGGCTGGAGGAGCTCCTGGGCGACGTCCAGAACGAGCTGCTCGCTCCGCTCTCACCTGCCGAACGCCAGCAGCTGATCTGCCTGCTCACCCGGGTCCTCGAACACCACGCCTGACCCGGCAGCCCCAGCCCTCCGAAAACTCACGCCGCCGCTGACCGCGCCTGCGGCCAGGGCTGCCCCGGCGATTACCCGGGTCTGGCGGGTGGACCGTGGCTGTGGATGATCTTGGTCTTGTCCTTGTTCCACGCGGTGGTCGTGCCGTCAGGGTTCAGGACGACGGTCCAGCCCCACTGGTGGATGACCACGTGATGGTGGAAGAAACAGAACAGGGCGCAGTCGGTCACGCTGGTCGGCCCGCCGTCCTTGCGGTGCCGCAGGTGGTGGACCTCGCAGCCCGAGGCGGGCTGGTCGCAGCCGCCGGGGAACCGGCAGTGCTGGTCCCGCAGGATCACCGCCCGGCGGATCGCCGCCGGGATATCCCGGGAGACGCCCACGTCCAGCGGCAGGCTCGGCCCGCCAAGGCGCGCCCCTAGCTGCCGGCGGCGCAGGAACGAGGCGAGCCCGCCGGGGCCGCTCAGCAGGTCCACGGCCTTGCCGATGATCGCCTGCTCGAGTGCGTCCTCGCCGGGCATGTCCGGCGCGGCGGCGGGGCCCGGGGCGGGGCCATCCGGGGCGGGGCCATCCGGGGCGGGGCCATCCGGGGCGGGGCTGCCGACGGCGCGGCTGCTGTCCTTGGCGCGGCGGCGCTTGTCCAGTTCGGCGCACAGCCGGATCAGGTCCTCCAGCGCCGCCGGGTTCACCTCTCCTGTCACCACCGGGGTGACCGACGCGTCGCAGGTAAACGAGCGGGCGCCGTCCCCGTCCAGCCACACGCCGCCGTCGCTGCCGCCCTGGGACGCGGCGGCGCGGGCGGCGGCCCACTGGGCGCGGACTCCGGCGATCCACTCGTCCATCAGGGCGGAGCTGCCGTCGATCAGCATCAGGTCGGCCAGCGAGACGTGCACCAGGGCCTTGACAGGCTGCCCGGCCCGCTCCGGGAGCAGGCCCGCAGCGAGCAGCCGCCGCATGCGTTCGCTGTGTTTTTGCGTCATGCTTGACTCATGAACGACACCCACGCAGCCCGGGCGGAAGCCCAGCTCAGGGCGGGCGTGTACGCACGTCTGAGCGAGACCTACGACGCTGCGGAGTCGGTGCCCACGCAGATCGAGCGCGGCAGCCACCACGCAACCCGGCGCGGCTGGACGGTCGCGGCCACCTTCAAGGATGACGGGTTCTCCGGGTTCAAGGAGATCACCCGGGACGGGTTCGGGGAGCTGATCGCGGCGATCGAGGCGGGCGCGGTGGACGTCGTGATCGTCCGCGATATCGACCGGCTGACCCGGAACCTGACCGACTGGAACGCCTTTGAGAAGGCGTGCGTGCGGCACGGGGTGCGGCTGAGCGCCTATACCGGCGGGGACCTGGACCTGTCCACCGCCGAAGGTGCTTACTACGGCGGGATGGAGACGCTGCGGGCGCGGCGGGAAAGCGCGGTCAAGAGCGCCCGGGTCCGCGAAGCCCAGGACCGCGAGGCGCGCAAGGGCCGGCGGACCGGCGGGGGGCAGCGGTGGTTCGGGTACACGCGGATCTACGCCAACCCGGACGAGCCCAACCGCCGGAAGCGGCACATCGTGCGGGAGGAGATCAACCCGGCCGAGGCCGCGGCGATCCGGGACGCGGCGGTGCGGGTGCTGGATCACGGGGAATCGGTCGCCTCGATCGCGCGGGACTGGACCGCGCGCGGCATCAGGCCGGTCGCGGCCGCGCAGTGGTGGCCGACCTCGATCGTCGGCATGCTGATCTCGCCCCGGCTGGCCGGGCTGCGGGAATGGCAGGGCCAGAAGTACCCCGCCACGCAGTGGCCGGCGATCATCGGCACCGACACCCATGAGCGGCTGGTCAGGCTGTTCGCGGACCCGGCGCGGCGTAAGCACGTGGTGCGCGCCCCGGCGCATCTGCTGTCCGGCATCGCGACCTGTCCCAAGTGCGGCCGGGGGCTGCAGTACCGGCGGCACGCTCAGAAGCGGGCCGACTCCTACGGGTGCGTGAAGGGCCCGGCCGGGTGCGGCGGGACGGCGATCAAGGCGGACCTGCTGGAGGAGTACGTGACCGGCGCGGTGCTGGACGCGCTGGAATCCCCGCGCGTGCAAGAAGTGCTGCGCGCGGGAGAAGACCAGCACGCGCCGCGCCGCGCGGAATTGCTGGCGCAGATCAGGGACGCGCAGGAACGGCGGGAAGAAGCCCGCCGCGACTACTCCGACCGGGTCATCGACCGGACCGACTGGCTCGATATCCGGCAGCGCACCGAAGACGACATCAACACCGCGCGGCGCACGTACGACCGGCTCACAGGATCAGCCACCGTCATGAGCGACATTCCCCCGTCGGAGCGGGTCCGTGATGCGTGGGAATCGTGGAGCACCGACCGCCGGCGCGCCGCCATCCGCGCCGTGCTGCACCGCGTCCTGATCAAGCCGCTGCCCGCCGGCGCTAACGCCAACGTCGCCGGCAACAGCACGAACACGGCCCTGCGCCGCGAACGGGAACTGGCGGTCCTGCGGCGGCGCGTCGAATTCGACTGGCGCGTGTAGCGATCACCCCGCAACACAAGCGGCGCAGACCAGTCATTCATGCCGCTGGCCTGGTCGTGCGGCGTCCTGTTTCGTTGCGCGGCGGCGGGCGGGCATCACGCAACAGCGCGGCGAGCACCGCGACCGCTGCCGGGTCCTCAATGCGCTCCGGGAAACCCTGCCCGGCCCGGGAGCGCCGCGCATCGTCCGCGCCGGCCTGCCGGATCGCGGCGCGTTCCTGGTCGCTGAGCCGCTGCCGTGCGGTGTCACCGGGCGTGCTCGTCCCGTCCGCCCGTCCCGCCGCCGGCGTCCGCGCGGCACGGGCGGACGCGCGCGCGGGGCCCGGGACGGGACCACCCCCGGGGCGGTCACTCACACCGACCGCCCCCCGGGCCCGCGCGCACGCCGGCGTCCCCCGCTGGCCCCGATCGCGCGGCCCGCGCCGGCGTACCGCCGCCGGTGCCGGTCACGCCTGGTGCGCATCCAGCTGGTCATCCGCACCAGTCCGGTGACGTCCGCCCCGCCCTCGGGGGCCTGGCAGGGCGGCAGCCATGGGCCGGTGCCGGCTGTGTCCCGCGCGTGCGCTGTTCCCGGGAAACCGGCAGGCCCGTTATCGGCCGGGGGCGTATCACGCTGGTCCGCCCGGTCGATGGCGCGGCGGGCGGTTTCACCGGGCCGGGGCCGGTCCTGGGCAGAGCCCGCGGCAGCAGCGGCGCCGGCCGGGAGGCAGGCGGGTGCCCGTTCCGGCCGGTCGTGGCTTGGTCCCATGCTGCTGGCCGCGGTTT
>WNGE01002698.1_pt1 | contig 40590 bp, 38 predicted proteins | sample 5400651 | NCBI WGS metagenome assembly WNGE01 (sample SAMN13153370, study PRJNA577476) | soil metagenome | isolation source: 60 cm soil or saprolite under grassland replicate 2 | place: USA:California | collected 2016-06-15 | reverse complement strand
GACCCGACCACGCTGCTGTTCACCGCCGGCATCGACGACGAGGCCCACGGCCTGTTCGGCGCGATCGAGGCGGCAAGCTAGCCGCCGCTGCAGCTGCCAGACGGTCCGGTGCCGCCACCGTCACGGCGGCACCGGACCAACGCGGCTCCTCCCTCCTCCTCCTGCGCGCGCGTCCTCGCCGGCTCCGGCTTGCTCATCCCGGCTCGGGTCCTGCCGATCAGGTGCGCGCGGCCCTCCGGGCCGGAGGGAGGGGCGGTGCTCACCTGGCTGTCGTTCGGGCTGCTGGCGTCGGTGGCCGCGGTGGTGGTCCGCTGGCTGGCCACCCGGGTGGACGCGATCGGCCGGCGCCGGAGCTTCCCGTGGACCAGCGTGGTCCTGCTGGTCGCCCTTGCTGCCGCGACGGCCACGCCCGGGGTGCTCGACGGCCTGCGTGAGCGGCACCTCGCCCGGGTCGCCAGCGCGGTGGTCGGTGCCAAGGTCGGCGTCCACTGCCAGAGCTTCGGCGAGGCCTTCGTCGACACCGGGATCGAGCTCGGCTACGTGCGCTACAGCCCCGCCGGCATCCCGGAGCGCTCCACCCTGATCAAGCGCGGCCAGTGCCGTGACCTGGCCGCCTACCAGCGCTCGGACAAGCACGACCCGAGCCGGGCGCAGGTGGTGGCGGTGCACGTGCTCACCCACGAGGCGATGCACATGGCCGGCATCGTCGACGAGGCCCGCGCCGAGTGCGCCGCGGTGCAGCGTGACGCCCGCACCGCCCGGCTGCTCGGTGCCTCGGCGGCCGACGCCCGCGTCCTCGCCGGACGCTACTGGCGCATGGTGTATCCGTTGATGCCAGACGGCTACCGGACCCCGGAGTGCGGCCCGGGCCGCTCGCTCGACGAGGCCGGCCCTGACGCTCCCTGGGCGGCGCCAGCGCTGTAGGCGAGCCGTGCCGGATTAGGGAGGCGGCGCCGAGCCAGTTAGGGAGGCTGCCCGATCCCCCCGGCCGGGCGCGCGGTCATGCTCACGGTGGCAGCAGCGCCAAGGGGGTCGGGGTGCGGACCATGTCGCTGGACGGTGCGGTTCCGCTGGCACGGGTTGGCGGCGATAATGCGTGGATGGGGGGCCGCTTCTCCGGCCCGCTGGTCGGGCGCGGCACCGAGCTCGAACGCCTGGATGCGGCGCTCGATAGGGCGGTTGCGGGCGAGGCGGCGGTCGCGCTGGTCGGCGGCGAGGCGGGCGTCGGCAAGACGCGCCTGGTGGCCGAGTCGGCCGAACGGGCGCGGGCGGCCGGCGCGCGCGTGCTCAGCGGGGCGTGCATCCAGGTGGGGGAGGAGTCCCTGCCGTACGCGCCGATCTCGGACGCGCTGCGTCCGTTGCTGCGCGAGCTCGACCCGGCGGCGCTGGACGAGCTGGTTGGTCCGAGGCGGGCGGAGCTGGCCCGCCTGCTGCCGGAGCTGGGCCGCCCTCGAATGCTGGAAGAGGACGGGCAGGACGGGCGCTCGGTGCAGGCGCAGCTGTTCGAGCTCGTCTTGGGGCTGCTGGAGCGCCTCGCCGCGCGGGCGCCGCTGTTGCTGATCCTCGAGGACCTGCACTGGGCCGACCGGTCGAGCCTCGAGCTGCTCGCCTTCCTCGCCCACGGCCTCGGTGACGCGCCGGTCGCGCTGCTGGCCACCTACCGCAGCGACGAGCTGCACCGCCGCCACCGGCTGCGCCCACTGCTCGCCGACCTCGACCGCAGTCACCGCGCCGACCGTTTCGAGCTGGTCCGCCTCAGCCGCGGCGAGCTCGCCGAGCTGCTCGCCGGCCGGCTCGGCCGCCAGCCCGAGCCCGAGGTGCTCGAGGGGATCCTGCGCCGCTCCGAGGGCAACCCGCTGTTCGCCGAGGAGCTGCTCGAAGCCGAGCTGCGGGACGACGCCGCCACGCTCCCGGCAACGTTGCAGGACCTGCTCGCCGTCAGGGTCGAGACGCTGTCGGACCCGGCGAGGCAGGTGCTGCGCCTGGCCGCGCTCGTCGGCCGCCGGGTCGGCCACCGGCTGCTCGCCGCCGCCTGCTCCCTCGAACAGGACGTCCTGCTCGGGGCGTTGCGGGAGGCCGTCGACGCCCAGGTGCTGGTGGTCGACCAGGCGACCGACGGCTACGCCTTCAGGCACGCCCTGCTGCAGGAGGCGGTCGAGGCCGACCTGCTCCCCGGTGAGCGGCAGCTCCTGCACGGCATCCTCGCCCGCACCCTCGCCGCGCACCCGGAGCTGGGCAGCGCCAACCCGGCCGAGGCCGCCACCGAGATCGCCCTGCACTGGCACGCCAGCGGCAACCAGCGGCAGGCGCTGCTGGCGGCCGTCGAGGCCGGCAGGCAGGCGCGGGCGGCGCTCGCCTTCGCCGAGGCGCAACGGCACTTCGAGCGCGCGCTCGACCTCTGGGACCGTGCGCCGGGGGCGGTGGCCGAGCTGGCCGCGGCCGAGCCGCCGCTCGACCGGGTGGGGCTGCTCGAACAGGCCGCGCAGGCGGCGCACTTGGCCGGCGACGAGCAGCGCGCCGTGGCCCTGGCGCGGGCGGCGCTGGGCGGCGTCGACCAGGGCCGCGAGCCGGTCCGCGCCGGGCTGCTCTGCGAGCGGCTGGGCCGCTACCTCTGGGTGTCGGGGGGCAGCGAGTCGCTCGACCTCTACCAGCGCGCCGTCGACCTGGTCCCGGCCGAGCCGCCGTCGACGGCGCGTGCCCGGGTGCTCGCCGGCCAGGCGCACATCCTGAACCTGACGTCGCGGATCGAGGCGTCGCGGGCCCGCGCCGAGGAGGCGGTCACGGCGAGCCGCCGGGCCGGCGCCCGCCGTGAGGAGGCGTACGCCCTGATCATGCTCGGCTCCGCGGTCGGCGTGCTGAGCGACCACGAGGCGGGGCTGGCCCACCTCCGCGAGGCGCGCCGGATGGCCGAGGAGCTCGCCGACGCCGACCTCCTCGGCCTCGCCTTCGTCTTCCTGCCGCAGGCGCTCGACGCCGCCGGCCGGCTCCCCGAGGCCCTGTCCGAGGCGCTCCGAGCGGTCAAGGCCGTGCGCTCGCTGGGGATCGAGCGCAGGTTCGGCGGGGTTCCTCCGCGGCTTTGCCGCCAACGTCTGCTTCCGGCTCGGCCGCTGGGAGGAGGCCGAGCGCTACGGCAGGCAGGCGCTGGCGACCGCCCCGGTGCCGAGCGTGTCGGCCGTGCACGCGCGGTTGTGGCGGGTGCGGTTAGAGGTCGAGCGTGGTGAGTTCGACGCCGCGGCGGGGCGGCTCGACGAGGCCGAGCACGCCGTGGCCGGCAGCCGCGCTCCCCAGTTCGTCGGCGCCATCGGCGAGCTCCGCGCGGCGCTGGCGGTCTGGCAGGGCCGGCCGGAGGAGGCCGGCGCGGCGGTGGGGCGTGCGCTCGAACGGCTGGCGGGCGCCGAGGAGGAGGAGGAGGTCTTCCGGTCGCTGCTCACGCTCGGCCTGCGGGCCGAGGCCGACCGCGCCGAGCAGGCGCGGGCGCGCCGGCTGGCGTCCGAGGCCGACGACGCCGTGCGTGCCGGGGAGGCGCTGCTCGGCCGCCTCAGGGAGGTGGTCGGGCGGGCCGCCGCGGCGGGGACCGGACTGCAGCCGGAGACGGCCGCCTGGGCCGCCCTCGGCGAGGCCGAGGCGGCCCGCCTGCAAGGGCCGTCGGACCCGGAGCGCTGGGCGGCGGCGGCCGCCGGCTGGAAGCGGCTCGGCCAGCCGTACCACGCCGCCTACGCCCGCTGGCGGGAGGCCGAGGCGCTGCTCGCCGCGCGCGGGTCGAGGCAACGGGCCACCGCCGCGCTGCGCCAGGCCCACCAGGTCGCGGGCGAGTTCGGGGCTACGCCGCTGCGGGGCGAGACCGAGGCGCTGGCCCGGCGGGCACGGATCGACCTGGACGCGGCGGCCGCGGCGCCGGCCGGCCAGGCGGCCGAGCCCTCCCCGGCCGAGCGGCTCGGCCTGACCAGGCGGGAACGCGAGGTGCTCGCCCTGGTCGCCAGCGGCCGGACCAACCGGCAGATCGCCGACGAGCTGTTCATCAGCGTAAAGACCGCGGGCATCCATGTCTCCAACATCCTCGCCAAGCTGGGCGTGGCGAGCCGGGTCGAGGCCGCGGCCGCCGCCCTCCGCGGTGGGCTGGTCGACCACCCGGCGCCGTAGGGCCCGCGCCGGGACCGGCGCGGGACCGGTTTCGACCTCGCGCACGGTGGTATATCGTAGCACGATGTAATTCGCCGAATGGTCGTGAAGGAATGGAAGTCATCTTCTGGTTCGTGTTCGGCGCGGTGACCGGTGTCGCGGCGGCGCCGCACCTCCAGCGCGTGGCCGCCCGCGTGCGCCGCGAGCTGGCCGAGCTCGACCAGGTCAAGCCCCCGAGGTCGTGACCGCGGGCGCGGCCTGCCGCCTATGGCCCCTGGCGGCGCTCCTCGACGGCCGTGTCGAGCCCGTCCCACAGCGCCTTGAGCTGCGGCGCGAGCCGTTCGAGCTCCTCGAGGTGTGCGCTGGTCAGCAGGGCCAGGCGCTCGCTCCCGTCCCTGGTGAGGCGGAGCCGGACCGCCCGCGAGTCGTCGGCGTCCTGGCTGCGCTCGACCAGGCCCGCCGCCACCGCACGGTCGACCAGCTCGACCGCGCTGTGGTGGCGGATCAACAGGTAGCCGGCGACGTCGCTGATGGTCGGGCCCGCCGGGTCGCGGTGGCCACGGATCGCGAGCAGGAGCTGGTGCTGCGCCGGGGTCAGCCCGGCGGTGATGGCCCGGTCGGCGCTCCAGCGAAGGAACCGTCGCAGCCCGGTGCGGAAGTCGAGCAGCCGCTCGTAGTGCCGTTGCTCCAGGGTCACGGTGCAACTCTAACGCGTTCTATCGTGCCACGAGCTGTGCAAGCTCGCTGCGCCCCCGCCCAGGGGCCACCCCGGGGCCCGGCTCGTGCAGGCCCCTGAGCAGACGTCTCCCCGAGTCCCCGGGAGGAAGGGGGTGGTGAGGTGTCAGAACCAGCAACCGCTCGATCCCGCTGGCGCTGGCGGTGCGGCGGGGGTTCCCCTGGGCCAAGGTGGGCCCCTACGCCGAGGCCGAGGGCAGGACCGTGAGGGAGGACCCCGACACGGCCTGACCCAGCCGCCGCCGGGACGGACCGGCCCCGGGGCGCGTCCGTCCCGGCGGGCTGTGCATCGATCGGGCTGGTGTGGTGCGATGGCGCCCGCGGGGCCGACAGCCGTCGGTGGTGCCCGCTCCGTTGACCGCCGGCGTGGCGGTAGGGAGGAGGTTGCCGATGGCCCACGAGGTCAAGGGAGTCGTCGCTGGTTCCGCGGGGGCGGCCGTCGCGGTCGACACCGTGGTGGTGCCCGACCCGGGGCCGGGCGAGGTGCTGGTGCGGGTGCGGGCGTGCGGCGTCTGCCACACCGACCTGCTCTACCGCGAAGGGGTCATGTACGGGGAGTTCCCCTTCCTGCTCGGCCACGAGGTCGCCGGCGACGTCGAGGCGGTCGGCGACGGGGTCGACGGGCTCGAGCCGGGCGACCCGGTGGTGCTCGCCTGGCGGGCGCCGTGCGGGCAGTGCCGGCGCTGCCGGCGTGGCCGCCCGTGGCAGTGCGGCGCCAGCCAGGAGGCCAGCCAGCGGATGCGCCTGGGCGACGGCACCCCGCTGACGGCCGCGCTCGGGATCGGGGGGTTCGCCGAGCTGACCTTGGTCGCCGCTGCCCAGGCGATCAAGGTCGACCCGGGCGTCCGCCCCGAGGCGGCCTGCCTGGTCGGCTGCGGCGTGACGACCGGCTACGGAGCCGCGCTGCGCGCCGGCGGCGTGCGGGCGGGCGACCGCGTGGCCGTGTTCGGCTGCGGCGGGGTGGGGGACGCGGCCATCGCCGCCTGCGCCATGGTCGGCGCCGAGCGGGTGATCGCGGTCGACCTCGACGAGCGCAAGCTTCGCTGGGCGCGGGAGCTCGGCGCCAGCGACACGGTCAACGCGGCCGAGACCGACCCGGTGGCGGCGATCCGGGAGCTGACCGACGGCCGCGGCGCCGAGGTGGTCCTCGAGGTGGTCGGTAACCAGGAGGTCGCCGGCCAGGCGTTCGCCGCGCTCGACTCCTTTGGCGTCATGGTCCAGGTCGGCGTGCCCGAACGCTCGATGCGGCTGGACCTGCCGCTGCAGCGGCTCTTCAACCGCGGCCTCACCATCAGGGCCTCGCAGTACGGCGACTGCCTGCCCAGCCGGGACTTCCCGGCCCTGGTCGAGCTGCACCAGCAGGGCCGCTACGACCTGGACCGGTTCGTCTCGCAGACGGTCGGGCTCGGCGAGGTCGAGGAGGCGTTCGCCACCATGCGCCGCGGCGAGGTGCTGCGCACGGTGGTGGTGCTGTGAAACGCCCCCCTTACGCGGCGGTGCTGCGGGTCAGCGCGTGCTCCACCAGGGCGATCAGGGTGTCGAGGCAGGAGCGGGACTCACGGGCGTCCATCCGGACCAGCGGGCAGTCGGGCGGGAGGGCCAGCGCGTCGCGCACGGCCTCGTTGCTGAACACCGCGGTGCCCGGGAACCCGTTCACGCCCACCACGAACGGGAGCCGGCGGCTCTCGAAGTAGTCGACCGCGGAGAAGCAGTCGTCGATCCGGCGCAGGTCCACCAGCACCACCGCACCGACCGCGCCACGGGCCAGCTCGTCCCACATGAACCAGAAGCGGGACTGACCGGGCGTGCCGAACAGGTAGAGGATGAGCTGCTGGTCGACGGTGATGCGGCCGAAGTCCATGGCCACCGTGGTGGTGGTCTTGCCCGGCACCGCGGAGGTGTCGTCGACGCCGACGGAGGCGTCGGTCATCGCCTCCTCGGTGGTCAGGGGCGTGATCTCCGACACCGACCCGACGAAGGTAGTCTTGCCGACCCCGAACCCTCCCGCCACCAGGACCTTGAGGGGGATGATCTCGAGCTCGGACGTTGCCGGCCGTCGACGGTACAGGTCAGCGTGTGCGAAGCCCATCCAGCAACCTCCCCAGGACCGCCTGGCTAGGACGGCCGTCTTGCGATGTGTGCCGTGGCAGGTGCGCCACCAGGTAGCCGGCATTGACGAGGTCGCCGACCAGTACTCGTGCCACCCCGACCGGCACCTGCAGCGCCGCACCGATCTCGGCCAGCGACTGTGGCTTGGAGCACATCTGCACGATCGCCAGCGACTCTGACTGCAGCAGCGCGCCGTGCCTGGCGCTGGTGTCCGCCGCGGTCACGACCGCCTCCAGTGGCAGGTCCTGACCGGTGGAGCGGGTCCGCCCCCTGGTGAACGCATAGACCGGGACGACCCGGTCGTCGGCGGCGGGGCTCTCCCGCATCATCGGGAGGCCCACCCCGGCATGCCACGGGCCGCGGGGGTGAGCGCGTGACCGACACGCTCGGCCAGCAGCGTCATCTCGTAGCCGACCAGGCCGATGTCGCACTGCCGGTCGGTGAACACGGCCAGCGCCGAGGCGCCGCTGATCGGCGTCACGAACAGGTAGCCGCCGCTCATCTCGATGATGGTCTGCTCCATCGGCCCGGCGCCGAACGCCTGCGCCACCGTCTGCGCGAGGCTGACCAGCCCGGAGGTGACCGCGGAGAGGCGGTCGGCGAAGCCAGTCTCCATCTGCTCCGAGGCGGCCAGCCGCAGGCCGTCACCGGTGACCACCAGGCCGTGCCGCACGCCGGGCGTCCCGCGCACGAACTGGACCAGCAGCCAGTCGAGCTGTTCGTCGCTGGCGGGGGCGCTCACGGCAGCTCCCCCCGCTCGGCGGTGCGGTCCTCGACCACCGCACGGGCCGCCTCCCTGCTGGCCTGGTAGCGCGCGAGCGCCGCCCTCGCCTGCGCCGCGTTGGGAAGCCGCTGGGCCGGTGGCGTCACCGGGCTCGCCGCCGGGGCGTCGTCGCTGCGCCGCAGCTCCGGTGCGAGGTGCGCCTGCGGCACCCGCCGGTTGAGCGTTGGCGGCGCCGGCGCGCCGGCCTCGGCCCCGTCGGCGGCCAGTCCGGCGACCGACGGTGGCGCCGCGGGCCGCAGCGACCGGCGTGGCGTGGGCCGGTCCGGCGCCGGCAGGTCGGCTGCCGGCAGGTTCGCCGGCGGCCAGTCCGGGGCTCGGCCGTCCGCCGCGGGGGCGTCGGCTGCGGGGGCGTCGGCTGCGGACCGGTCCGGTCCTCGGCTCGCCGCGGGCGCATCCGCCGGGGGCCAGTCGCCGACTTGCCGGCCCAGCGCCGGCAGGTCCGCCGGGGGCCAGTCCGGGGCCTGCTGGTCCGCCGCGGGGGCGTCGGCCGGGGCCAGGTCCGGCGCCAGCCGCTGCGCCAGCGGCGGGGCGGCCTGGTGGCCACCGGCCGTTGGCTGCCACCATCCGTCCCAGGCCGACCCGCCGCCGCCGCCGCCGTTGGGCGACGCCGCGCCGGCGGCCATCGCCACCAGGCTGGGCACGGCCACGGCCGGCTCCGGGGGCGGCTCGACCGGGACCGCGTCGCCCTCGGAGAACAGCTCGGCGGGGAGCACCACCACCGCGGTGGTGCCGCCGCCGGGCGTCGGGCTCAGCGCGACCCGCACGGCGTGGCGCTGGGCGAGCCGGGCGACCACGTGCAGCCCGAGCCGCTGGGACACCGACAGGTCGACGTCCGCGGGGGCGGCCAGCAGCTCGTTGGCGGCGGCGAGGTCGTCGGCCGGCAGGCCCACCCCCCAGTCCTCGACGGTGAGCACCCAGCCGCCGCCGTGCTGCAGGTGCGGCCGGGTGCGGACGCTCACGCTGGTGTGCGGCGGGGAGAAGTGGACGGCGTTCTCCACCAGCTCGGCCAGCAGGTGGGTGAGGTCGGCCACGGCGGTGCCGGAGACGTTCACCTGCTCGTCGACGTTGAAGGCCACCCGGTCGAGGTCGTCGGTCTCCGCGATCGCCGCGCGCACCACGTCCAGCAGCGGGATCGGCTTGGTCCAGACGCGGGGGGGCTGCTCGCCGGAGAGCACCAGCAGGCTCTCGGCGTTGCGCCGGATGCGGGTCGCCAGGTGGTCGAGGTGGAACAGGTCGGCGAGCGCGTCCGGGTCCTTCTCGTGCTCCTCGAGCTGGTTGATCACGTGCAGCTGCCGGTACAGCAGGCTCTGGTTGCGCCTGGCGAGGTTCACCAGCAGCTCGGAGGTGAAGCGGCGGTGGGTGACCTCGGCGTCGGCCAGCTCGGTCGCCAGCTTGAGCGTCTTCTGCTGCTCCTGCTCGCTGGACTTCCAGAAGATCACCACGCCGCCGCAGGCGAACAGCACCGCCAGCCCGTGGATCGCCGACCACAGCCACGGGTTCCCCTGCCCGGCGGGGTGGTTGAAGATCAGGTTCTTCTGCCACAGCGAGCCGATCCCGTGGCTGAGCACGGTGAACGCGATGTTCCACAGGAACGGCACCCAATCCTGGTACAGCGCGATGAAGCCGATAATGATGAAGAAATGGAAATGCGCCTCGATCGAGCCACGCGACAACCCCACCAGGGCGGCGGAGCAATAGACCAGGCCGACCGTGATGAAAAAGGACGCGACCCTGCGATTACGCGCCAGCTGGCCGCCGGCGAGGCAGGCGAGTGGCGGTACCACCGCCCAGGCGGTGTAGACGACGCCGCGGCCGACGCCGACCCCGAACAGGAATAGTCCTGGTACGTGCAGCAGCAGCAGCCAGGTGAGCAGCGTGTGCCGCTTTCGCCAAGCCTCCTCGTCGAGTGTATTGCCATGCGGGATGTATTCGAGAAGCTTGTTTATCATTAGCACACCCCGAGTTGCAGCCGGTCACGGGCGTCTGAGCATCATGATGATCCGCCACGGCCGATGCAACTATCCGTACGGATTGGTCGCAATCGGGCGGACAGAAGTGGACGAGACCCTAAGGAATCCCGGATCAGATAAACGAAAAACTACCGACGAGCGGCCACAGCCGGTCGAATGTCCTGAGAATTGTTTTACGCTGAGCGCTTCGCTCGCGGGCTCGCACTATTTTGCGCTGCTGTCCCTTTTTCGCTTGCTTTGACACGCGGAACGTGGGCTCCAAGCAATTCATGCCGCCACGATGGTGCGGTGGCGGGACGGCGAGGCGGGCTCGGTAGAGTGGGGTCGCCGGGACGGGCGGTTCCCCGTCGCGGCAGCGGCGCCGCCGGGCCGGCCCGGCGGAAGGCCGCATCGGGCAGCCGATCGGGCACGAACCAAGCGATCCGGCAGCGGGTGCTGCCGGATCGCCGGTGAGCCGGGCTGCGCCTCAGGTTGCGAGGAGCCGCTCGAAGAACGAACGGTAACGCTGGAAGGCGCTGCGCAGGCTGTCGGTGGAGACCTCGTCGCCGCGGTCCCACTGGCGCTCCAGCCTGCCTCGCTCGTCGGCGAAGCTGCCGGCCAGGTGCTGCATCAGCGCGGCGGTGAGGCCGTCGGCCCGCTCGACCGCCTGCCGCGGCGCGTCGACGAACCCGTTCTGGACGTCGGTCCAGCGGGCGCGGAACGCCTCCGCGTCGTCGGCGGCGAGCAGCGGGCCCGCCGTGGCGCCGACGGCGGCGTCGCCGTCAGGGGCCGTCGGTGTCCGCGGCGACGTCACCTCGGGACGGTCCTGCTCGCGAGCGGGGTCCCCGCCCCATCCGGTCGTGTCCTCACGGTGCACGGTCGCGGCCGGGCCCTGTGCGAGCTTGTCCCGTGCCGAGCTGTCGCGCACCGGGTCGTCGCGGGTCTCCGGGCCGGCCTCGTGGTCGATCGGGTCAGGTCCCGCGGTGTCGCCTGGTCGCCCGTCGGCGAGGTCGGCGGTGCGGACTTCGTCGCGCTCGTTCATCTACTTGGCCTCCCTCGTGCGGGCGTCGCCGTCGACGCCCAACAGCTCCACGAACAGCGAGCGGAAATGCACGAACGCCTGCCGTAGGTCGTCGGTGCTGGCGAGTCCTCGCTCATTGGCGCGGGACACCGCGTGGGCCTCGCGATAATTCTCGGCGACCTCCGGATGGTCGACCGAGATGTCGTCCACCCGCCGCTCGAAATCGTCCACCGGGTATCCCCGGTCGCGCATCACCTGGGCGACCAGCACGTCGGCCTCACGGGTGGCGCCGTCCGGGTCGTCGACGAACTTGCCCTGCGTTGCCCTCCATGCCTCCTGGTAGCGTGCCCGGGCACCAGGGTCGAGCGCGACGATCTCGAGCTCACGGCGACGCTGCTCCCGCTCGGTGAGCTGCGATTCCGCACTGCGGACGTCGCCCTCCCTGGCGACCGCGCGCCGGTACTCCGGCCCGAACCGCTCCCGCAGTCCCTGCGTGCGGCGTCGCTGCGCGAACGCCACCGCCAGGAGCACGAGAATTACGACCGCAATTATGATCGCGATGGCCAAACCAGTGTTCATGGCCGCTCCTTTCACCAAACGGACCTTGGCCCGACGGCCATGTTTTGGCGGCTACCCTCGGACCGGAATGGCAAACGCCCCCCCGGCGGGTCGCGTCCTGCCGGCTCCGGCCACGGGCCGCCGCCTCCCGTGCCGGAGGTGCGCGGTGGTGCGGGGGCCGCCGCGCTGTAAGCTGTAACAGGAACCGCATGTGGCTCGCTCTTGCCTGTGTGACCTCGTTGCCGACGTGCTGGACACCGTCGTGACCGCTCCGGCGTGGCCGGCGTGGGCGGTCGCGCCGTGACCGCGGTCAGGCAGCGGCTCGACGACCGCTACGAGGTCGTCCGGTCCATCGGTGCCGGCGGGATGACCCGGGTGTTCGAGGCGTGGGACCGGCACGAGCGCCGCCGCGTCGCCGTCAAGATGCCGATCAGGCGGTTCGCGGACGACCGCGCCTTCGTCGCCCGGCTCGAGCGTGAGGTCACCGCCGTCGCCGGCCTGGCCCACCCGAACGTCGCCGTGGTGCACGAGGTCAGGTGGGACGGGCGGGCCGGGTTCGTGGTCGCCGAGCTGGTCGACGGGTCCAGCCTCTGGGACATGCTCGCCGCCCGCGGCTCCCTGCCGCCCGCCGGGGCGGCGATGGTCGCCGCGCAGGTCTGCGTCGCCCTGGCCGCCGCCCATGCCGGCGGCCTCACGCACGGCCACCTCACCCCGGCCAACGTGCTGCTGTGCATCGACGGTCGCGTGAAGCTGACCGACTTCCGGCTGGCCCAGGCCGCCAAGCCCGCCCTGGTGGCCCCTGGCCCCGAGGACGACCTGCGGGCCCTCGGTCGCTGCCTGGTGGTGATGCTGACCGGCCGGGAGCAGCCTCCTGGCGAGCCGGTCCGGCTCGGCCCGGAGGTCCCCGCCGAGCTGGCCATGATCGTGCGCCGCGCGGCCGGCCAGCGGGGCGGCTACGACTCGGCGGGCGACCTCGGCCGCGACCTCGTCCGCTTCCTGGCCACCGTGCGTCCCGGACTGGCCCTTCCCGGCCAGTCCGCCGCCGCGCTCGGGTACGACCCTGGGGACATGGCCGGCGTGGCGCTCTCCCGCGCCCTGGAGCTGATGTGGTCGTTGCCCGCGGCGTCGGCAGTGCGGCCGCCAGGCGCCGCGGGCGGGCCGCCGCCACCGGCGGCAAGGCCGGGCGTCGGCGGCACGTTGCCGCCGGCCCGGCGTCGGCGGCTGGCGCTGGTGGCCGGGCTGGTTGGAGCATGGCTGGCGGTCGTGGCGGTCGTTGCCGTCGGGCTGCCTCGTGGCGGGCCGGACCGCCCGGCCGCCAGCCAGACCGCTGCACCGCCGACGACCGCGGTCCTGCTGCCGACGACCAGCGAGCCGGCTACGAGCACCACGCCGAGCCAGGCGCCGACCACGCTGCCGACCACGACCGCGCGGGCCGCGGCGCCGCCCGCGCCTCCACCCCCTCCCGGCAGCCAAGCCGGCGGCGTCCCCGCGCGGCGCACCGTCCCCGGCGTGCTCGGGCTCCACCCGAAGCAGGCCACGGAGGTGCTGCACAGGGCCGGGCTACGGGTCCGCGTGGTCGAGGTCCGGACCCGCAACCCCGGGCAGGTCCAGCGCGTGGTCGACCAGGACCCCTCGGCCGGCGAGGTCGTCCCGGCAGGGTCCGTGGTAACCGTGGCGGTCGCCACCAGGAGCCGCTGAGCCCGGCGCGCCGGAGGCGGCGGTCATCCTGGTGACGAGGCCGCGCGTCAGCCGAGGTGGGTGAGGTCGATCCGGGTGAGGAACGGGACCAGGTTGTCCAGGAACTCGTTGTTGGGGCTGGCGGCGCTCGGGTCGTTGTGGGAGTAGGTGGCCGCGCGGTTGACCAGCGTCAGCCTGCTGTCCGGGATCCCCGACTGGTGCGCCAGGATGGTCGCCGCGTCGAGCACCCGCTGGCCGCCGAGCGCGGCGCCGAAGGCGTAGATCCGCAGGCGCCGGCTCAGGTCGTCGCCGTGGATCGACTTGACGTCGAGGATGCCCTGCGCCGGGTTCGCGTTCCCGTTCCCCACCGCGCCCGAGTCGATGGTCAGCCGCAGCGGGTGGTACCAGGCGCTGCCGTCGAGCCCCCTGAGCCCGGTGCCGGAGAGCATGCTCGCGTAGCGCTGGATCGGGGTGATCTCCCCGGCCCTGTCCCAACCGCGCGGGTCGCCGCTCGCGGCGAGGTGACCGGCGTGGACCTGGGCGGCGATCAGCGAAGGCGGCGAGGTCTCGGTGTCGACCCCGAAGCCGAACTGGGCCTCGTTGGTCGCCCGCACCGGCGGCTTGAGGTTGGCCGGCAGCAGCGGGAAGTCCTGCGCGAGCGAGGCGCTGTTCGGGTCGGTCACCGCCGCGGTCGAGCCGGTGGCGGAGAACAGGCCGAGGAACGGGGCAGGGATGCCGCCGAACGCCAGCCACGGCGTACTGGTCGACAGGTTCTGCAGCGCCTGGGTCGCCTGCTCCGGGGTGATCGCGACCGGGTTGCTGCCGCCGTCGATGTAGACCAGGCCGGCGAGGTCCTTCGCCCCGGGCCTGCCGTGGAAGTCCCAGGTGGCGTACGCGGTGGTGATCGAGCCGCCGAGCGAGTGGCCGCCCATCGCGACCGTGCGGCCGTGCGCGGCGGCGGCCTTCACCACGCGGTGCAGGTCCTCGATCTCGACGTTCATGCCCCAGCCGCGCGCGAACGGGACCGCCGAGTCCGGCACCGGCTGGAAGTGGGTGGTGATGGCGGGGTTGACCAGCCAGCCGAGGTAGTAGTCGAAGAGCTGCTGCGAGGTCGCCTTGCCCTGCTTCACCTGGTCGAGCACGGACTGGTCCTCGAGCAGGTTCTCCCTGCGCTCCACCGACCAGACCTGCCAGCGGCCGTGGGTCCGCCTGACGACGTCCGCCGCGACGGGCGCGAAGTACCCGGCACCCGCCGAGGTCCCCGGGTTCAGCACCAGCACGTTCCTGGCCCGCGCCGATCCCACCTGGAGCACGCCGACCTTGTCGAGGTTGTCGGGGGTGGCAGGGTCGTCGAAGCCTCGCAGCAGCGAGAAGCGGACCTCGACGCCGCCCCTGTGGCCCTGGACGCCCTGGACTGTGGCGGGATGGTGGGACCGAGCCGCGGCGTGCTGCGGGGCGAACACCGCCACCACCAGGCCAAGCGCCACCATCGCTGCGAACCGGCGAGATCTTCCGCTGCTGCGCATGCCTTCCTCCGTTCCGCGGCGTGGACCAGCGAGCCGTCAGACGGCCTCCTCGGCACGCGACGCTATTGCCCGGGACTGGGCGGTTCAATGACGGTTGGACGAATTTGGCGCGAGTTGTCTGTGCATCTGCACAAGGCTCACGGCCCGGCCGGCTGCTCGCCGCCGATCCCCAGCGCGACGTACACGCACGCCAGGTCCCTGGCGCTGGCGAGGTCCAGCCCGGTGAGCTCCTCGATCCGCCGCAGGCGGTAGGCGAGCGTGTTGCGGTGCACGTGCAGCGCCTCGCTGGTGGCGCCACGGTCGTAGTCGTGGAGGACGAAGGCGCGCAGGGTGCGCAGCAGCTCCTCGTGGTCCGGACCGGCGAGGGGCTCGAGGACCCGGGCGCGGAGCCGCGCCGCGTGCCCGGGCAGGCGGCCCATGATGACCTCCAGCAGCTGGTCCTCGGCTCGGACGCGGCCGCGCAGGCCGGCCTGGCAGGCGTGCTCCGCGAGCAGCACCACGTCCTCGCGGGCGTCGCCGAGCCGCTCACGCGGCGTCACCTCCGCCACGACCAGCAGCAGGTCCGGCCCCTCGTCGAGGTCGGCCAGCTCGAGTGGCCGGCGCGACAGGCCGACCACGCGGCCGCCGTCGGTCACGGTCAGCTTCCAGCCCCGCCGCCGCAGGCGCGCCGCCAGCGCCGCGTGCCCCCGCGGAGGCCGGCCAGGCAGCACCACGGCGAAGGGGGCGTAGGCGTGCTCCACCGCCACCCCGAGCCGCTCGGCCAGCTCGAGCTCGCCGAGCGCGAGCGGCGTATCGCTGCTCAGGCGCTCCAGCAGGTCCCGCGTGCGCCGCTCCTCCTCCGACACCAGCACGTCGCGCTCGGCAAGGTAGGTGTCGGCGACCACCGCCGAGATCCGGTCCACGTAGCGCATCAGCAGTCCCGCCGCGTCCAGCAGCGCGTCGGTCTCGTCGCTGCGCGCGTGCCGCCGGATCAGCTCCCATCCCACCTGCCCGCCGACCCCGAACGCCCGCAGCAGGTCCTCGAGCCGCACGCCCTCGCCCGCCCTGGTGCGCGCCCACTCGCGCAGCGGGTCGAAGTCCGCGTCCGCCGGCGCCACGCTCGTCAGCAGCCACCGGGTCCAGCGGCGCAGGCTGCGCTGCACGCCCTCGAGGATGTCGTCCTGCGACGCGCCGGAGAGCCGCTCCAACGCCCTGATCTCCGAGCGGAACGCCTCGGCCATCTCCCTGCTCGCCACGTCCAGGCCGATCCGGGCCACGATCGCGGCGACCCTGGCGTAGGGGTTGCCCGCTCGCGGTCCCCCGGCGCCGCGGTCGTCCCGGGCGCCGCCTCCGCCGCCAGGGGCCGGCTCGTTGCCGCCGGTCGTCACACTGGCCGGCGGCATGGGACCAGGTTGCGAGGCATCAGGCCTCGATTGAAGCACACGACGTCCCGGCCGACCGCTGCCGGAGCGCCGTCACACGGTCAGCGATAGGCCCGGAGGCTCTCCGGCGGTCCCAGGTAGCCGGCCTGAGCCAGGTGTCAGACGGTGGAGAGCCCGTCGACGCGGCGCAGCTCCTGGTCGCTCAGGGAGAAGCCGAGCAGGTCGAAGTTCGACTCGATGCGCTCGCGCCTGGTCGACTTCGGGATCACCACCACGCCGTGGTCGAGGTGCCAGCGCAGCACCACCTGCGCGGCGCTCACGCCGTGGGCTGCGGCGATCTCGGCCAGCACCGGGTCGCGCAAGTTGCTGGCCTTGAACGGGCTGTAGCCCTCGAGGACGACGCCCCGCTCGCGGTGCCCGGCCTCCTGCGCGGCGTCGTAGAGCACCGGAGACCACCTGATCTGGTTCACCTCGGGCGTCTCACCGGTCGCGTCGGTCAGCTCGTCGAGCTGGCGCAGGCTGTAGTTGCTGACGCCGACCGCGCGGGCCAGCCCCTCGTCGCGGACGGCCAGGAGCTCCTTCCAGGTGGCCACGCGCGCCGCGGCCCGGGGCGGCCAGTGGATCAGCCACAGGTCGACGTGGTCCATCCCCAGCGCCCGCAGGCTGGCGGCGAGGACGGCCCGCTCCCGGCCGGCCTCGCGGGGCGGCAGCTTGGTGGTCACGAACAGCTCCTCGCGCGCCACCCCGCTGTCGCGGACGGCGCGGCCGACCTCGCGCTCGTTGCCGTAGATGGTGGCGGTGTCGAGCAGCCGGTAGCCCAGGTCGAGCGCGATTCGCACGGCGTCGTAGCAGCGCGACCCCGACATCTGCCAGGTGCCGAGGCCGACAAGGGGCATCGTGCCGCCCCGCGCCAGCTTCACGGTGGGCTGGGAGTGGTCCTCGGTCATGCTCACCTTCCGCCCTCCTGGTCGCGCGACTGCGTCCGCTGGCGTGTGGGCCGTCCAGGGTAGGCTCGCCGTTGCGGCGGCGCCTGGGAGCCGGAACGGACGTTGCCGCAACCGGCGGCTCAGGCCAGCGTCGCCGCGCCGCGCTGGTAGACGGCCGGGGTGATGCCGTAGGCGCGGCGGAACCAGCGGGTGAGGTGGCTCTGGTCGGCGAAGCCGGTCGCGGCGGCGACCTCGGCGATCGCCGCGCCCGCCGCGAGCCGGCGCCTGGCCTGGCGCAGCCGCACCTGGCGCAGGTAGGCGCTGGGCGGGAGGCCATACGCCTCCTTGAACTGCCGGCTCACCTGGAAGCGGCTCAGCCCGACGGCCCTGGCGAGGTCGTCGGCGCCGAGGTCCTCGGCGAAGCGGTCTTGCAGCAGCTCGCGGACCTGGGACGGGGCGGCGCCGGCGGCCGGCATGGCAAGGGTGACGGGGTGGTTGGCGTGGCGCTCGACCATGGCGAGGATTACGCCAGTGACCAGCTCCTGGGCCTCCAGCCTGGTGGCGCCGTCGAGCAGCGCCGGCATCCTTCGCAGCTGCCGCGCCAGCGGGCCGTCGTCGAGCACCGGCTCGGCGAACAGCGGCAGCCCCGTGTGCCTTCCGCCGGCGTCGGCGAGGACGCCGGCGACCAGGTCGGTCCCCAGGTGGAGCATGCCGTAGGTGAACCCGGCCGAGCCGCCCGCGTGCCCGTCGTGGGGGTCGTCGGGGTTGAACGCCATCACCATGCCGGCGGCGCTCGCGTGGGCGCCGCCGCGGCAGCGGAACGCCTGCACCCCCTCCTCGGTCACGCCGAACGAGTAGGTGTCGTGGCTGTGGCGGTCGTAGACGTGCCGCACGAAGTGGGCGCGCATGATCTCGACCGGCAGGTCGACCGCGCGCCGGTAGCGCGCCCACTCCGCGGCGTGGTCGCCGGTCCGGGCCGGTCGCCGTGCTGCACCAGCGTTCAAGACGAGCACCTCGTGGCGTGCCTACGGTGTGGCGCAGTCCCATGCCGCCGAGAGGGAGACCGGGTGCGCTTCGACACCAAGCTTGCCATCGTCGTGCGCGACGATCTGCAGACCTGGCAGAAACTCAACGTCACCGCCTTCCTGGCCGGCGCCGTCGCGGCCGGGGCCGACGGCGTGATCGGCGAGCCGTACGAGGACGCATCCGGCCGCAAGTACCTGGCCATGTTCGTCCAGCCGGTGCTGGTGTTCCGCGGCTCCGCCGAGCAGCTCGCCGCGGCCTACGCCCGCGCCGTCGCGCGCGAGGTGCGGCTGGGGATCTTCACCGAGGAGCTGTTCGCCACCGACAACGACGTCGACAACCGCGCGGCGGTCGCCGCGGTCCCCTCCGACGCCCTGCGGCTCGTCGGCCTGGCGCTGCACGACGACCGCCGCGCGGTCGACAAGGTCCTCAAGGGCCTGCGGCTGCACCCGTAGCACCACGATCAGGCCGGAGCGGTGACGAGCCCCGCCTGGATGGCGGCCTGCTGGAGGCGCTTGTCCCAGGTCACGAAGATCGAGCCGGGCTCCATCACGGCCAGCGCCGTGGCCAGGTGAATCGCGTCCGCGGCGCGCAGGTCATAGCCGGAGGCAAGCTCCGCGGCACGCTCCACGAGGTGGTCGGCCACGCTCACCACCGTGCAGCGCCCAAAGAGGTCCCGGAACAACCGGACCGCCGCCGCATGGCCCTCCTCGGTCAGCCGCCGCCCCCGCCGGGCGGCGGCCAGCGCCGCCAGTGCTTCAGGCCACACCAGGCGCGACACGACGACCTCGCTCGCCCGCTCCCACAGCAGGCTTGCCTGGTCGGCACCGGCCTCGGCAATGACCAGCTTGAGCAGCGCCGAGGTGTCGAAGTAGGCGATCACCGCTCGATCAGGTCGCTGACACTCCCGGTCGCGGGGACCGGGGTCCAGTCGACTGCACCCTTCGGCCGGCGGGGTGGGGTCGCCAGCCCGGCCTCGACAAGCCGGTCGACGGGGAGCCGGTCGCGGAACTCGCGGATGCCAACTCGCATGCCACCTCCTTGGTACACAACACAGATGGACAAGTGTACCTTACGAGCCCGACGGAGCCCGCTCCGGAGCCCGGACGCACGTCCTCATGAAGCAGTTTCGGGGAGGTCCGCCTTCTCGCCATTGCCGCGACGGTCGACGGGCTGCTCGCCGGCGCGAGCCTGCAGTTCCTCACCTTCGCCGTCGCGGTCTGGGCGCTTGCGGCCAACACCACCGGGATCTCGTCGACCTGAGACGAGACCCGGGAGCCGTCGAAGTAGGTCCGTGCCTTCGCCAGCGTGTTGGCTCCCACGGCATCACCCAGGCCGCGGCCGCCCAGGTCGGCGTCGAGGAAATGGATGCCGCCCTGGCGGCGGGAGTTGCCCGCCTCGTCGAGCGCGGTGGTGAACGTCGGCCAGGTCAGCAGCATCGGCAGGGCGGGCACCGCTCCGGGCTCGATGCGCGACGAGCCCCTCGGGATCGTCACGCTCGCGCCGAACAGGTCGCTGCCGGTGAACGTGCGCAGCACCCGGGCGCCGGCCGCGCTGAAGGTGCTGTGCCCGGAGACGTACTCGGGGAACGGCGGTGTCAGGGACGTCGCCGGCTGGTAGGGCAGGTAGCTTTCGCCCCTGATCAGCCTGGTCCCCTTGTACGGCCCGCCCCAGGCGAGGATGAGCTGCCCGGCCCGGCGGGTGCGCACGGCCGTGATCGGGCGGGCGTAGTCCCAGCGCCGCTCGGCGTTCCAGGCGGCGATGCTGGCGTCGAGCTCCGCGTTGGCGAGCGCGAAGAACAGCTTGGTGTCGGTGTCCAGGCCGTGGCCGTCCTTGCGCGAGATCGCCTGAGCGAACAGGCACCAGTGGCCGGGCGGGGTCTCGCTCGCCGGGCCGTCGGCCCAGTACTCGATCCTGACCTTCTGCACGTCGGTCAGCGAGGCGCTCTGCAGGATGGTCTCGTCACCTCCTTGTCGAGCAGGAGCAGGCTGATGTCCTGCGGACCGGGCGGCAGGAACTCGTCCGGCGAGCTCAACGCGAACGGGACCACGTTGCGCCAGTGCGGGGTGAGGAACTTCTGCACGACGAAGCCGCCGTTGCCGTCCGGCAGGCGCAGCGGCTGCCAGCGCGTTGTTCAAGGCGTTCGACGCGCAAATACGGTGTCGCCAAAAAAATCTACAAAAGAGCGGAACTGCCTGAGACGAGCCCGCCAGACGATGCCGTCCGGCGGGCTCGTCTCGAGCCATCTAGTCCTTCACTGTCACGACGGTGAGCGAGTTGGGCGGCGCCGTATAGGTGAAGCTGCCCGTGCCTGAGACGTCGGCGGTGGTGGTGCCGCTTCCTTCCTCGCGGGAGTCTCAAGTCTCGAAGGCGGTCTCGTAGTGGCGCACGCGCTCGTCGAAGCGGACCAGCACCCTGCGGGCCTCCTCCGCGACGACGGCGGTCTCGTAGTCGGACCCCGCGAAGCCGCGGATCGCCTCGAGGTCGTCGAAGAACGTCAGGGAGACGAACTCGGTCTCAGCGGCTACCGTTCGCCGCAGCAGCCGCGCGCCGCGGAACCCCGGCACCTGCCGCAGCTCCGACAGGACCTCGGAGCGGTAGTGCCGCTCGTAGCGGTCCGCCTCCTCGGCACGCGCCCAGCCTCGCCACATCCGCGTGATCACCGCGCCTCCTCCTCGCCGCAGTCGTGCCCGGCCTCACCCTGGCCGGTGGTCGCCGGCCATGCCGTCGATCAGCTCACGCATGATGTCGACGTGGCCGGCGTGTCGCGCCGTCTCCTCGACCATGTGGATCAGCACCCAGCGCAGCGAGACCGTCGCACCGGACCAGGCGGTGCCCGTCGCCTCGATGTCGAGCTCGTCGATGACCTGGTCGGCAGCGCCGCGGGCGCGCCCGTAGAACGCGAGGATGTCCTCGGTCGTCTCGTCCGGCCGGGCGCGCATGTCGGCTTCGGGGTCGTCGTCGACGGGTGGCAGCGGCTCGGTCTGGCGGCCGAAGGTCTGGCAGAACCAGCTGTACTCGACGCTGGCCAGGTGCTTCACCAGGCCCAGCAGGCTGGTGCCCGACGGGGTCATCGCCCGTCGCAGCTCGGTGTCGTCGAGGCCTTCGAGCTTCCACAGCACCGCGTCGCGGTGCCGGTCGAGGCTGACGTGCAGGCTCTCCTTCTCGTCGCCGGTGAACGGCACCCGTCGGGCCATGGCCGTGCGCTCCATTCGAGTCAGGGTGAGCAAGCCCCGAGATGGAACCACGCCGCACCGACCACGGCGAGCTCATGGGAATCCCGCCGACCGGCAACCAGGTCCGCATCGACCTGATCGACATCGTCCGCATCGCGGATGGCCAGGTCGTCGAGCACTGGAACGTGGTCGACCAGTTGGGCCTCATGCGCCAGCTCTCCTTGGTCGAGGCCGTGTGCATCGACCGCCCGGGCTGTCACGGGCGGGCCTGCCCGCCCGTCTCAGTGTCCGTGACGTGACAGAGGAAAGGAGCCGTCATGAAGGTCTTCGTCGCCGGGGCCACCGGGGCGATCGGCAGGCAGCTGGTGCCGATGCTGGTGCAGAGGGGCCACGAGGTCGTCGGCATGACGCGTACGGATTCGAAGCGGGAGCTGCTCCAGGGCATGGGCGCGCGTCCGGTCGTGGCCGACGCGCTGGATCCTGAGGCGGTCGGCCGCGCGGTGGGCGGGGCCGAGCCCGAGGTGATCGTGCACCAGCTCACGGCGATCCCCTCTTCCCTCAACCCGCGCCGCCTGGAGCGCGACTTCGCTGGCACCAACCGGCTGCGCACCGAGGGGACCGACCACCTGCTCTCCGCCGCGCGGGGCACCGGGGTCCGCCGCTTCGTGGCGCAGAGCTTCGCCAGCTACTTCGTCCGGACGGGCAGCGCGGTGAAGAGCGAGGACGACGCCTTCGATCCCGACCCGCCGGCGGCCATCCGCACCACCCTGGAGGCGATCCGCTACCTCGAGGACGTGGTCACCGGCGCGGACTGGGTGGAGGGGGTCGTGCTCCGCTACGGCGCCTTCTACGGTCCTGGCACCTCGTTCGCCGTGAGGCCTCCGGGCGAGCTCGTCGGGCTGATCCGCAAGCGCATGTTCCCGATCGTCGGGGGCGGCGCGGGAGTCTGGTCGTTCGTGCACATCGAGGACGCCGCGAAGGCGACGGTGGACGCGGTGGAGCGCGGGGCGCGCGGCACCTACCACGTGGTCGACGACGAGCCGGCCCCGGTCCGCGAGTGGCTGCCGGTGGCGGCGGAGGTGCTCGGCGCGAAGCGGCCGTGGCGGCTGCCGCGCTGGCTGGGCCGGCTCGCGGCGGGTGAGGCGGCGGCCGTGATGATGACCGAGGCTCGCGGCGCGTCGAACGCGAAGGCCAAGCGCGAACTCGGCTGGCAGCCGCGCTACCCGAGCTGGCGGCAGGGCTTCGTCAAGGGCCTGGGCTGAGCCGTCGTCACCGGGCCCGGCGGGATCACCCGCGATTCATGTGGCCGTCTGCGTGGCCTGGCACGGTGCCGCGCTCACCAGGCTGACCGTCAGTCGTCGGGGTCGGCGGGCGCTGTCGGGTGGCTCAGCCGGCGGCGCAGCTCGGCCGGAGGCGGGTCGCTGCGCACGCTCATCCACAGGGCCGCCTCGAGCGCGGGACCGGCTCGGTCGATCCCGCCGAGGTCGAGCGTGCTCGAAAGGCGACGCAGCTCCGCCGCCTTCTGGCCGCCGATCGCGCTCACCGGCTCCTCGATGAACGGCGGCGGCGGCGCGACCGCGAACGGTGCCAGGTCCGAGGGGCGGAGCCGCTCTGGCCGGTCCACGTCCTGGAACAGGTCGTAGGTTGGCGCTGCGAGCTGGTCGTAGGAGGACAGCGGCTCGAGGCCGAGCAGCAACTCGATGGTGTGCACCACTCCGGCCTGGTCGTAGCGGTGGTGGCCGACATAGCCGGGGACGTGGCCCTGGGCGGCCAGGTGGCGCGCCCAGGGGCTGGCGAGCAGCAGGATGTTGCGGTGGCCGTCGACGTGGTCGGGGCCGTCCTGGCTGTCGTCCTCCACCACGAACACCGCGGTGGACGGCCAGTACTTCGACTTGGACAGCGCCGAGACGATCGTGCCGAGGGCGTTGTCGTTCTGGGCGACCTGCGCCCGCGGGGTGTTGGGCCCGGCGACGCCGGTGGTGTGGTCCTCGGGCAGGATCAGGTAGCTGAGGTTGCGCAGAAAGTGGGTGGCGGGGTCACCAGCCTGGCGGCCGTCGGCGTCGAGGCCGGCGTCGCCGAGGAACTCCGCGGCGCGCTTACGGTCGTCGAAGCTGATCGGCGTGAGCTGGTTGGGGTAGTTCGGATCGGTGCTGGCCGGGTCGAGGTCGAGGCAGCCGGGCACCGGCCCGAGGCCCGGCGAGGGCGTCAGGGTGATGGCCGCGGTGCCGACCAGCTCGCCGTAGTTCCGGAAGGTGAACTGGCCGCCAGTCGCGTTCTGCTTGGCCTGTGCGGTCTGGAACAGGCTGCACCCCTTGGGCGTCGCGATCGGCGCGATCGGGTCGTTGGGCCGGTTGCGTGGCGAGTAGTACTGGCGCCAGGCCTTCTCGGTGTAGTCGTTGGAGTTGGCCGCCGAGGTCCACCAATGGCCCTGGATGCTCGCCTCCCCGTCGGAGAAGAAACGGTCGGCGATGGCGTAGCGGCTGGCCAGCCCGTGGGCGTTGGGGGTCGCCTCGGCGAGCAGCTCGAAGCGCGGGTCGGCGTCGACGTCCCGGCGTGTCGCGGCGAGGTCGCCGAAGACCTGATCGAAGGTGCGGTTCTCGCGCACGATGTAGACCACGTGGCTGATGGGCGAGCGCCCGCCGGTGACCGGCGGCACCGGGCTGTGGCGCGGCCGGCGGTCGGCATGGCTGGCGAAGCGCAGGTTGGCGGCTACGGTCACGCTGCCTCGCAGCAGGTCACCCCGGTCGGGAGCGCTGAGCTGGGTGAGCAGTCCCGGCATGTTGTTGCCGTCGTAGTAGTACGAGGTCGGGATCGCCGACGGGCCGCCGACCGCCGGCGGCGGGTAGGCGCCGCCGGCGGGGTAGCGGCTGCCGAGCCCCTTGGCGGCGACGGCCAGAACCGACCCGTCGTCCGGTCGGACCGCGACAGCCGTCGGGTACCACCCGGTCGGCAGGTTGCCGGCTGGGTGCCAGCCCGCGGCGGACCGGTCGAGGACGGCGACCGCGTCGTCGCCGGCGAGCGCCACGAACGCGCGGGCGCCGCCGCGGGAGAGCGCGACGGCGTTCGGCACCGACCCGACCGCCTCGGCGGGAAGCCCCTCGAGCGTGAGCCGCTGCACCACCCGGCCTGCCGCGGCGTCGACGACCGCGACGGTGTCGTCGCCGGCGTTCGCGACCAGGACCTGGGCGCCGTCGGGCGTGACGGCCAGGCCCGTCGGATGGTCCCCTACGGGCACGACGCCGGCGACCTTCGCGCCGGCAGGTCCCAGGGCGATCACGTCGAGGGTGTCGCTGCCCTCCAAGGTGACGTAGGCGCGGTCCCCGGAGGGCGCGACGGCCACGGCGTACGGGTAGCCGCCGCCGACCGGGGTGGGCTGGCCGAGCGGCAGGCGCTGGCGCACGGTCAGGCTCGCCGCGTCGACGACGTCCAGCTCGTCGTCGAACTCCTTGAGCACCAGGACGGTCGCGCCGTCCGGCGTGACCGCCACGCCGCGGGTGTAGCCGGCGACCTTGCCGAGGAACGGGAACGGCGGCAGGCTGCCGAGGGTCGAGGGAAGCTGGGCGACCCGCGGCGTCCCGAGCGCACCACCGGCGACCGGAAAGTCGTACAGCGCGTCGTTGCCCCCGCCGGTGGCGTACAGGTGGGCGCCGGACGGGTCGAACGCCACCCAGCCGGAGAAGAAGTTGAACTGCGGGTGGCTCGGGTCGTGGGAGGTCGGAGTCACCGTGACGTTGGCGGTCCCGCCGCTGTTGAGGTCGACCACGGACAGCGACTCGTCCGGCGTAGGCGTCGCCGGGTCACCGACCAGGCCGGGCGGTGCCTGGCCGCACTGGTTGGGCTTGCCGAGGTCGTCGCAGAACGAACCGAAGCCGAAGTTGTTGCCGAATCCCTGCCCCGCGTTCGCGGCGACCGCCAGGCGCCCGTCAGGGGAGACGGCCAGCCCGATCGGGAAGTCGCCAAGGTCGAAGCGCCGCCCCGCCGGGCGCACCAGGCGGCCGTCTGGCAGGACGGTGCCGCGGCTGAGATCGCTTGCCTGCGCCGTGGCCGCCGCCCGCGCCGGCGTCTGGGAGCGACCCGGCGGCGCACCGATGACGACCGCGGCCAGGACGACTCCGAAGACGAGCGCTCGCCGTAGCTGCTGGGGCCGACGCGACATGCTGGACCTCCTCGAGCATCCGGCCATCAGGCCAACGCGGCCGCCAGGATCGCCTCCGCGTGCCACGAGAGTATGGACACAGATCGTCGTAGACGGAACATTTGCCCATCGCCCGGACTGCGCGCGCCTGACGATTGGCGCCTGGACGCTTCCACCCGCAGCGCGACGCGCCGCTGTCGTGCGGCGACGCCGCCGCATACCAGCAGCGACCCTCTCGTAGACTCGAGGCCGACGGCGACGAGCCAAAGGGGGGCCTTCATGGGCGGCGACTTCCCGGCCGAGGGGATGGAGCTCACGCACATCCTGGTCGTGAGTGACCTGGGCAGGTCGCTGGCGTTCTATCGCGACGTGCTCGGGGCCGAGGTCTACCGGGAGTACGGCGGTAGCTCCGTCGTGCTGCGCTTCCTGGGGACCTGGCTGCTGCTGGTCACCGGCGGCGGACCCACCCAGGACAAGCCGGACGTCACCTTCGCCGTGCCGGTTGATCCCCGCACCGTCGGTCACTCGATGACCATCCGCGTCCCCGACTGCCACGCCGCCTACGCGACGCTGCGGGCCCGGGGCGCGGAGTTCCTCACCCCTCCCGTCGACTACGACTGGGAGGTGCGCGGCTTCTTCCGCGACCCCGACGGCCACCTCCTGGAGATCAGCGAGGCGAGGACCGCCGGATGACCGTTCCGCGTACGCGGCGGCCGGGCCGTCAGCCGTACAGCTTGCCGGCCAGGTACTTGAGGCCGCTGTCGACCTGGACGGTGGCGACCCGGTGGCCGGGGCCGAGGCGGCGGGCGAGCTCGAGCGCGGCGACCAGGTTGGCGCCGGTCGACGGGCCGGAGAAGATGCCTTCGGTGCGGGCTGCCTCGCGCGCCATGGCGAACGCGTCCGCTTCGGGCACGGCGATGACCTCGTCGAAGTCCTCCGCGCTCAGCAGCGGCGGCCAGCGGCCGATGCCGCCGCCCTCGATGTGGTGGGTGCCCGCCGGGCGGCCCGAGAGCACCGCCGACTCCGCCGGCTCCGCCACCACGCGGTGCAGCTCGGGCAGCTTCTCCACCAGGGCGCGGGTGGTGCCGAGGAAGCAGCCGGCCGTCCCGACGTAGCTGCAGAACGCCCCGATGGCGGGCGGACCGGGAAGCTGCTGCAGCAGCTCCTCACCGAGGCGCCGGTAGCCGTCGAGCATGTCGACGTTGTTGAACTGGTCGGTCCAGAACGCACCGGTGGCGGCGGCGATCTCGCCCGCCCGTTTCACCATCGCCGGGATCAGCTCGGGCGTGATGCCGTCGGGGCTGGGGATCAGCTCGACGTCGGCGCCGAACGCCTGCATCGTGCGGAGCTTCTCGACCGCGAACGCGTCCGACGAGACGATCCGCAGCGGATGGCCCTTCACGGCGCAGACGAACGCGAGCGACGAGCCGGTGCTGCCGCCGGTGTACTCCACCACCGGCTGACCCGGCTGCAGCCGCCCGTCGCGCGTGGCGCCCTCGATCATGGCCAGTGCCATGCGGTCCTTGTAGGAGCCGGTGGGGTTCGCCGCCTCCAGCTTCACCCAGACCTCGGCGCTGCCCTCGCCGACCTGCCGGTCCAACCGTACGACTGGTGTGCCACCGATCGCATCCATACCGCCCATGCTGCCTCCGCCGTAGAACCCCAGAACCAACGACTCCGACGAGCCATCACTATGCTCGTGGACCGCGGCGCTGGGAAGGTTCTTCGGACCGTGGCTGCGGCGCTGCGAGCCGGCGTTGTCACCGAGGTTGGATGCCGTTGCGGGTCCTGATCGAGTCCTCGGGGCTCGGCACGCACCGCGGCAGCGCCGCTAGGCCGGGTCCAACGCGACGGTGGTGCGGCATCCTCCCATGCGAGAAGCGGACCAGCGCGTGGAACACGCGGCTTGCCCGAAAGGGCAGGTGTCAGACGTCGGCCTTGACCAGATCACCGCAAGCGGCTATCCAGGGAGAATGGACCTGATCCGGCGGTCTCGCGAGCCAGCGGCCACAGGTCGAGGCGCACAGCGATCGGTCCAGCCGGCCAAGCCCGCCACGTCCGCGGCACGGCTGCTGTGGCTCCAGGCCAGCGCGGGCAACCGGGCCGTCGCGGGGCTCCTCGGGGTCCAGCGAGACCCTGACCCGGTGCATCCGCCCGAGCCGACCATCGCCGAGCGGATCACCGAGGCCCGGGGTCAGGTGACCAAGGGCGAGATCGACGGGCCCGCGTTCGAGCAGTACCGCACCTCGACCGCCGGTACGGTCGCCGAGGTCGCCGGGCTGCTCTGGCAGAACGAGCTGTATCTCGTGGACGTCGACCCCACCGGGGCGGGAATCGACAAGAAGGCCGACAAGAAGCTGGTCGCGGACTTCAAGGCCTTCCTGCAGGCCCGGGTCGCCAAGGCGCTGACCGCCAAGCTCCGCGACCTGATCAAGCAGGTCGGTACGTCCGGCACGAAGATCGGGGATCAGGTCGAGGCGATCCTGAGGGAATCACCCATGTGGGCGGAGGGCACGGTCGCCGACCGGCTGTTCGTCGCGTGGGTCGGCCCGGTACCGGTCAGCGGTCGCTCGCCGGACGGCGCGTCGGATCTCTGGGCAGCCCTACGGAGGGCAAGCGCGGGCAGCGTCGCGAGCAAGCGCGCAGACCACCTGTCCAAGACCGCGGTCAAGGCACTGGACGCGGCCGAGGTCAGCGCCGTGAAGACCCTGCTGGACCCAAGCACCACCTGGGTCGTGACACCGGAGGACACCGCGGACCTGACCGACAAGGCCGCGGCCGCCCTGGGCCGCCCCACCAACCGCGCCGACGGGGCGTGGAAGGAACTTCGGGACAGGATGAGCACGCTGATCCTCGCGGCCGAGTCGGACATCATCAACGCGACCATCCCCCAATCAAAGAAGCATCCTCTGGTGCCGGCATCCTGGGCGACCTTCCGGAACCGGTACGTCGCGACCCTCACCAAGCCGATGTGGGCCTTCTACCGGGACAACATCGTCGACGCTGAGATCCTCGGCGAGAAGGTGAAGGCGTCGACGGACTCCAGCGGGGTGCACAAGGATGTCGCGGCGGTGCTCCCGCTGCTGGAGGAGTCCGCGATGCGCCTCGGCGGCTTCGCCAGCAAGGCGGATCTGATCAAGGCCAACCAGCGGCCGGGCAGCGAGTTCCGGTTCGAGGCGATGAGCCACCCCGGCTGGATGGGGAGGGCCCGGCACCTGAGCTTCCACGGCACCGGGCGGGCCATGGACTTCCGGGCCGGGACCAACCCGGACTTCGGCGGCCCGACCCACCAGCTCGTCAGCATCCTGGGTGGCGGCGAGCTCTCCGAACTGTCGGCCGGCTCGACGCAGCAGCGGCAAGATCTACAAACGGTGGCGACGCACAACGCCGACGTGGTCAGGCTGCGCGCCGAGCTGCAGAAGCGGCTGGCCGCCGCGACAGACGACCAGGAGAAGGCGCAGCTGCAGAGCGACATCGACCGGATAGACGCGCACCTGCGGGACTCGGTGCAGACCGACGCGACGACCGTCAAGGTGCGGGACCGCGCGACCGAGACGCACCAGAAGGTGAAGTCGATCGAGTCGAAGTTCCTGGAGGCCTGGGCGACGATCACCCTGATGCGGAACTTCCCGCTCGGCGAGGACCTGGCCGCGTCCCTGATCGGCGAAAAGGTGGACGCGGCCGCCGAGGCCGCGAAGCAGGCACTGGACGCCGCGGTGAAGGCGAAGTCGCCGGATGTCGGCAAGATCCGGGACCGGATTCGCCGCATCGAGGAGGTACGCACGCTGCTCAACAACCCGGCCGCGTCCATCAATGAGACCAACCAGAGACAGATGCTCAAGAAGGTCGACGAGCTCTCCAATTCAGGTCTCACCGACATGCCGTCCTGGATGGTGCAGGCCTTCGCGGAGCGGGGTTGGCAGTGGGGTATGTGGGGCGGTTTCGCCGACGCCATGCACTTCGACTACATGGGGCCGGTCGCGGACGTACGGAGCGACGCACAGTACCTCTGACCCGTGCATCCATACGTACCCTCGGTGACGAACGTGTAGGTCCCGCTCCGCTCGACGAGGTCCTGCCGGACCTCATGGGTGACCACGAAGCACGGCACCGGAAACGGCGTGTCACGTTAGGCAAGGGTGGTGCTGCGGGCATCGGCGACCGTGCCGTCCCGCACCGCTGCAAGCAGCTCGCAGAACGCGGCGGCGCTGCGGGAGGGCGCCACGGACCGGAACGACCCGTCGCTGGCAAGCTGGCTACCCCAGACCCAGCCGGAGCCGCCGCGCACCTGGCCGTAGGCGACCCAGCCGATGACGGCGTCGTCGACCCGCAGGTTGCAGGCTCGCTCGAACCCGTGCGCCGCGGGGCCGGTGAAGGGCACGAACGTCACCTCATGGTCCAGGGCGATTTCGTCGGGGGCGTGCTGGCCGGGTCGAACCTGGCCGCTGATCCGTAAGGTGGTGAGCGTGGGCACGGGGATCGGGCCGGTCTCGCGCCTGTGCGCACTCGTGCCGTCCTTGGGCTCGAGCGTGGCGCCCGCGAGCGGCCGCGGGCGGTTCTCGGCGTTGCTGGCGATCAGGTCGCCGAAGGTAAGCACGTCTGCTGATCTCCCAAGAAGATGGTCTACCTATCTAACTCAGCATACTCGCTAAGCTCGTGCTGGTTACATAGGTGTTTCTCGTCATACCTGCTGGGTGTATTGGGTCAGTGGAAGGTTGACAAGCAAGCATATATGCTATGTCGGAGGACGAGGCGAGGAGTGTCGGCGTGACCTACGGTGAGCAGCTCAAGCGGCTCCGCCTCGGCATGCAGCCGCCGATGACCCAGCACCACCTGGCCGACCTGCTCGGCGTCCACGTCACCACGATCAGCCGCTGGGAGACCGACCAGTCGGTGCCGGCCCTCGGCCAAATCCGGCGGCTCGCCCGAGCCCTGCGGGTCCCCGTCGACCTCGTGCTCCCCCCAGAGACGGTGGACAGGTAGGCCGACCGGCCGGGGCTGCCCGAATGACAAACCTGCACCCCTACGTGTGGCTGGATGCGCTGGCGGTCAAGTGCCGCGAGGCCGGCCGCATCGTCAACGTCGCCTGCGTGGTGGCCACCGGCGTAGCAGCGGCCGGCCGAGCGGCCATCAGGATGACACGGACATCCCGTACACCAGTTGACCGGACGCGGCCGCTGGTGCTGGTATCCCCGCGCGCAGTGTCCCGCGACGGTACCGAGAGCCGCAGCTCCCGGTTGCGGTCCGAAGACGGCGGCAGGAGGCGGCCTCGCGATGAGAGCCTATCGGGTGATCCGCTGGGTGGTCCTCGCGGTCGTCCTCAGCGTGGGTCTCGTGGCCGCCATCTTCTGGGTCTACGCCATCGTGACTGGTGGCAAGAACTTTTGAAGGGGATTCGAACCCCTGACCTCTGCGATGCGAACGCGGCGCGATTAGGTGCCTGACGCCTCGCGCGCGGCCACTCGGCACCACATCGGCGCAGGCCAGCAACGTGGTTGGGCGTGGCGTCGTGGTGCGATGCAGGGCAGCCCGTGGCGTTGCTGCTGACAACCTGCTGGCAGCCGGCGTGTCTTCGCAAGCGCCGTCGTGACCGGGTCCTGTCAGCACCCACGCGCTAGGAAGGCACTGGTCACAACTCGCTGTGCCCTCCTGGTGCTGCTGCACCGGCTGACATGAGGGAACATGCCTCTATCGCGCGCCCCGCTGATGCTCACGCCCTGACATGGCGCACGTGTCAGGCGCGGCCGATCAGCGCCTGCGAATCGAAGATCTCGGTGACGCCAGGTACCGGCTGGGTGAAGTCGATGAAGGGCGGGAACAGCACCCCGAGCTCCTCCCTGAACCGCACGTCGAACGGATCCGTGGAAGCGGCGAACGTGCGGTTGCCCTCGAACGGGTCCGTGCCCTCCAGGTACACGGCGGCGACCGGCCCCTGCGGTGCGTAGTTGAGCGTGACAACCTCGACGTTCTGGCCAAGCGCCCGTCGCGACCTGGTCATCTCGTCATCGCCGAACGTTTTCTTGGCCCAGGCTCGGCCGCGTTCCTCCTGCCCAGGGATGAGCGGCGCGCAGAAAGCCATGCCGCGACGGCGCCCGTTCACCGCGGGATCAACCCACTCGCCGACTGTCTCTGGAGTCGGGCCCTCAGGGGGCTGAGTGATGTCGACGCCGTGCAGCTCCCTCACCGTGGTGGCGAAGAACCGGTCAATTTCCGTGGCGCCTTGGGCATACGCGCCGATAACCTCCGGGACGCTCCGTTCCGACTCCGCATAGGCGACGACGAAGTCGCCCATCGACGTTTGCTGCCAATAGGCTCGCTCGAACGTCACCCCTGCCCGCCGACGGGACTCGAAATAGGCCTCAGGCTCTGCGTTGAACCGATCAGCGATACGCCGGATATCTGCTTCCGTCTTTCCAGGCGCGACCGGAAACACCAGCGCTGCTCGATTCACCACGGTACCTCCCAAATAGTCTTGCTGCGACGCCAGGCCTCACTGCGCCCGGAGGTTAGCCAGCCAGAGTGGGCGCTGCAACGGTGCGTACGCGCCGAACCATCTGGAGTCAGGATTTGGCCCCCGCACAAATACCCCCGGCACGGCCAGAGTCTCGGCAAGTCTGCGAGATGCCCGTTTCGTTCGACCAGCCGGGACTGGAGTCCCTTTCTGCGGGCACTCGTCGACGAGGCACGTGGCAACCGGAGACGGGCCTCACCCATCGCGCGAGCGGTGACCGATCCCGAACAGCGGAATAAGGGTCATCGCAGTGAGCGACGAAGCGACGCTAATCGTGATCTGCTGACAAGCTGCTGACAGCAGGCGCCTAGCCGGAAGCCGCAGGAACCATTTCTGCTGGTGGAGTTGGCCTGCCAGAATACGAACCGCCCGCTCCTGCTCGAAGGGCCAACAGTCCAGCTCTGAGCAGCACCAACACCACCGCTGGTGACGCAGCGTGAGGGGTTGGCGACCGTCGGCGTCTGTTTGGCGGAGCGTTTGCGAACTGCTCGTTGAGCCGAGTTCGTTGTTCGTCACGATCTTCGACGGCCCTACGACTCGGAGCTCCTCGAATGACCCCCGGGGCACGTATAGTGGATCCGCGGCGAGGTGCTCCCAGGTGACGAGCCATGAAGCGCGGACTGTACTTGGCACCGTTCGACGAGTTGGCGAATCCGCGGCTCCTGGCCGACCTCGCGAGGGCTGCGGAGTCCGTCGGCTGGGACGGCTTGTTCCTCTGGGATCGGATCGCCTATCCGCCTCGGGAACGCGCCGTGGCCGACCCGTGGGTGGCGCTCAGCGCCATCGCCTCCGTGACGGACACCCTTCGACTCGGTCCGATGATCACCCCGCTGTCCCGCAGGCGCGTGCAGAAGGTCGCACGGGAGACGGTCACGCTGGACCACCTGAGCAACGGGCGTCTCACGCTGGGCGTCGGGCTCGGCAGCGCCGACGACCTCGAGCCGTTCGGAGAGGCCATCGACCCACGCGAGCGTGGACGCCTGCTGGATGAGGGCTTGGAACGGCTCGGCGGATTCTGGAGCGGGGGATTCATGCCGCTTCCGGTGCAGCGCCCGCGGATCCCCGTCTGGGTCGCGGCAAACTGGCCCAATCGGAGGCCGGTCCGACGCGCGATTCGATGGGACGGGCTGTTCCCGATCGATCTCCCCGGACCGGAAGGGCTTGCCGAACTCGCAGAAGAGGTGCAGCAGGCACGTGCCGGGAGCGATGATCCCTTCGACCTTGTCGTGGAGGTGCCTCCGGGAACTGACGTTCACGCGTGGGAGGCTGCTGGAGCGACATGGGTGCTCACCAGCATCGAGCCGCAGCCCCCGGAGCCCGAGATCCGTGAGGTGGTCGAAGCCGGCCCCTGACGGCAGGTCCAGACCGTATCCGGTCGACAATGCGGATCGGACCAGCGGCGCCACGTCGATGCTGTCCCTGACCGAGTGGAGGGGTGCTACGCGTGATGGAGGCAGACCACCGACACACGGTCGAGCCCGGCTCTGTTGACGGGCCTGCCGTGCGGCACGGGCCCGCAACCGCAAACCGGCCGAGTCCGGTCGACTACGACGCCGAGCTGCGGCTGTACAACGAGGTGCTGCGCCGGGCCTGTGGCGTCCGGCGTCACGACCACGTCCTCGACGTCGGTTGTGGGACCGGGCAGACGACCCGGGAGGCTGCGCGCATGGCCACCGCGGGCAGCGCGCTGGGGGCCGACCTGTCGGCGCAGATGGTCGATCGTGCCCGCGAGTTCGCCCAGGCAGAGGGGCTACGCAACGTCACCTTCGAGCGGGCCGACGCGCAGGTCCACCGCTTTCCACCGAAGCATTTCGACCTCACCATCAGCAGGTTCGGCACGATGTTCTTCGACGACCCGGTCGCCGCGTTCGCCAACATCGGGCGGGCGCTGCGCCCGGCCGGGCGCTTGGTGATGATGGTCTGGCAGGGCCACGAGCGGAACGAGTGGGCGGTCGCGATCCACGGGTCCCTCGAAGGGTTCGAGGGATCGGTGGCGGTCGCTCCCAAGGGGCCGGACCCCTTCTCGCTCGCCAGTCCGACGACCGTGGAGGGGATCCTGGACGCTGCGGGGTTCGCCGACGTCACCTTCACCGATGTGCATGAGCCCGTCTACTACGGTCCGGACGTCGCCGCCGCGCTCGACTGGGTCCGCAGCTTCACGTGCACGAACGACGTGCTGAAGCGGCTGGATCCCGTCGCCGCCGAGCGTGCGCTCGGGCGGCTGCGCGAGACGCTCGCCGCGCGCGCGAGTGGAGACGGTGTCTGGTTCGACTCGCGGGCCTGGATCGTCACCGCCCGCCGCCGCTGAGCGGGCGGCGGACGGAACACGGATCGTCCGCGTCGTCTTGTATTTCGCAAATGCGACCGCAGCAGACGGCAAGCCGAACGATCAAGGTCCGCGAGACGGCCAATAGCGCCGGATTTGGCACGGTCAGTGAACCGTTGGTGACCCAAAGTGAACCGCCATCTTCACTGGCAGTCCAGGAACGTGGCCGGCGCTTCCAGTGGCGAGGGCCTCGGGTTCGTCAGGGTTGTCGCGTGCCCTCGGCGACGGCGAGGAGCTCCCGCAGGCCGATGCGCTGGTCGCCGCCCACCGACAGCTCGATCCCTCCGGGTTCCCGCCAGGTGATCGTGATCCGGTGGTTGAGCCGGTCGGTTGCCACGATCGCCGGATGGCCGCGCACCGTCGTGGTCGACTGGCTCGTGGACGTGGTCGGCACCGCCGGCGGCGTCGCCTGGCGCTGGGCCGCTGGCAGGGGTCCGTAGCGGTCGCGTGTCTCCCGGACCGACAGCACCGGGCCCTTGCTCGGGTTGGGGCCGGTGAAGGTCTGGGCGTAGGTGCGTGGCAGCACCAGCTCGTACGCGCCGGTGGCGGGTCGCCGTCGCGGGGCGGGCTTCCAGCCTGTGGGCAGGGCGCCGACCTCGATCGTGGGCCGGCCGCCTGCTGTGGCGATCCGCAGGCCCTCCGCTACCCGCAGCAGCTCGGCGTCGGGCACGTTGAGGCCGGCGACCTGGGCCACGACGCCCGGCCGTTCCAGCCAGGTCAGGCCGCTGGTGAGGTTGCCAGGCCGGGCGGGAAACAGCAGCCCGGCGTGGCCGCGGATCCGGACCACCCGCACGGTCGGGTAGGTGCGCACCTCCCGGGCCACGTCGAGCGCGTGCAGCTGTGGGTTCACGCTGACGGTCAACTCGTGGTCTCCACTCGTCGTGGTGGGGCCGCGGAACGACCGGGCGCCCGGGATGGGCGGCCCGAGCAGCTGCTGCGGGTACTCCCCGGCGGCGTTGAACCGGAACCCTTTGGGCAGGTGCGTGGCCCGGAACCAGGCGGTCGACCGGGGCGGCTGGAGCGCCGGCGCGGGCTTCGGCGTCGCCCTGCTCAGCCCGAAGGCGGCGACCCCGGCGGCGAGGACGCCGACCAGGGCGACGGCGGTGGCCCTGCGGCGGGTTCGGCCGCGGCTGCGGCGGCGGGCGGCGGCCGGGCCGGGTGGGCTGGCCTGGTGGGCGTAGGCGTCGGCCAGCTCCTGGAGGTTGTCGAGCAGGTCAGCCATGGTTGGGCACCTCCTGAGCGGGCTCGGCGAGGCGGCGGGCCAGGGCGCGGCGGCCGCGCGCCAGCCGGGCCTTGACGGTGCCGACCGGGACGGCCAGCTCGCGGGCCACCTCCTCGACCGGCAGGCCGAGCAGGTGGTGCAGGACCAGTACCTGGCGGTGGGGTATCGACAGGGCCCGCAGCGCCTCGGCCAGCGCGAGCGCGTCCGCCGAGACCGGTGGCACCGTCGGCGGTGGCCCGAGGCGCAGCAGCGCGGCCAGCCGCCGGCGCACCTGCCGGTGGTGGCTGGTGGCCAGGTTGAGCGCGACGCGGCGAACCCACGCCTCGGGCGCGTCGTAGGCGCGCAGCCGCGCCCACCGCGGCACCGCCCTGGCCAAGGCCTCCTGGACCACCTCCTCGGCCTCGTGGAGGTCGCCGGTCACCAGGGCGAGCTGGCCGACCAGGCGGGCGAAGACCGCCTGGTAGAAGCCGTCGAACTCCTCGTCGGTCGCGGGCACGCGCAGCTCCTAGGCTCGGGACGTCACCGTAAACACGCCATGGGCGGCGGTTGGTTGCCACGGCCTTGCGACGGCCGCGACCCTGGCGGCGACCGGCGCGACGACGTGGGAGCTGATGGAGCGGATCGGCCACGCCTCGCCCGCCGCCGCGTGCGCTCCCAGCACGTCATGGCCGACCGGGACAGCGCCATCGCGGCGGCGCTGGACCGGCTCGTCCAAGCCGCGAGCACCCTCGCGGATGGCACGGCCGCCGATAGTGGCACGCAGATGGCACGACGGAGCAGAGGACCGCTTCGCACGTACCATGCCCTCTGAGCTGGGCTGACGCAATGGTCTTGGGTTGCTAGGGGACGAACACCACCCCGCTGGTCAAAGGGCCGACCGTCACACTGCCTGGTACTGCCAACCCGGCCATCGGAATGCGCGCGATCGATGACGGTCACGCCCATGGCGGAACGGTAGGGACCCGAAGCCCCCAGTCGTCCATAAGCGGTAGGGCCTGCGAATCGCGACGAGCTCGCCTGTCCGGTCGCGACCAAGCCCGGCAGCCCAGAGCCAGCCTACGGGGTCGCGAAGGCGCAGCGCGGACCGGTGGTCTTTGCTAACCGGAGGTCCAGCGTTGCGAGCTCTGCGCCCAGCGACTCGGCGAGTGCGACGTACCAACCATCGTACGCGGTGACGTTCTCCCGCAGTTCCCACACCCTTGGGGCGAACGGCTCGTAGGCGAAGAACTCGACCCTTAGGCTCAGCAGGTCCGCGTGGGCCAGGGCCGCGGTGTCCGCTGAAATCTCCCCGGTCATGGTGGCCCGCCGCAGCACGTTGGCGACCTCCACCGGCATGAGGTGAGGCGCGGCCAGGTCATAGGTGGCGAGCAGGTGGTCCGCCCAGGTTCCAACCGCGCCGCTGTCGACGAGTGCCGCTACCACGAGGCTGGAGTCGACGACGAGGGTCATCGACGGTCGGCGTCACGATGGCCGAGGATCGACTCGGCCGATAGCCGGCTGCCGATTCGTTGCTTACGGTCGCGGACCCGCGCCAACAGCACCTCCGCGTCCGGCCGTCGGGCGAGCTCGATCAGCTGAGCGCGCACGTACTCCTGCAGCGAGCGACCGCTGAGCGCAGCGCGGGAGGCCAGCTCGTCGCGGGTCTCGTCGGGCACGTCCCGGATAGTGATCGCAGCCATAGCATCATTATGCTGCTAGTCACAGCGAACAGCAAGCAGCTGGCGGCCGGGCTTGTCTCCGGTTGTGCGCCGTCTGGCCGGATGATGCGAACAGGCGTGCAACAGTGGGACCAGCAACAGGGTCGGATTCGTGGGCTGCGAGATTCAGATCGAGGTTGGCAGCCGGATCGTAGCCAAGGCGTCGTTGACGGCCGCCTCATCGAAGGCTGCCGGATCGAAAGGGTGGCCGAGCCAGGCGAGGCGTTCGGCGTGCTCAGGATGGGTCGGGTCGGCCAGGATCTCGCGAAGCGCCACATATCCCCACACGCCACCGCAATCCTCCGGCGGGGCGGCGCAGCGACCGCCCACACAGACCGCGTGCGGGACCCCGTCAGGCGGCAGGACCTTCTCCACAACGATGTCGTGCTCCCAGGAGTCACCGAAGTCGTAGGTGTAGCGCAGGCGGCTACCTGCGGCTGGCGCCACCTCGCGCAGCCGTGCGTCGCGCTCGTCGCCGACGCGCTCCAAGCCACGGTCCTGCGGGCCGAACCGGCGCTTGCCCACCTCGAACGCGTGCAGGTGCTCGTCCTCCCATCCGAAGGCCAGCTGCATGACCTCGTGCAACTCGCCCAGGCTCGTGCCTCCCGGCAGCCGCAGCCGCCGCCAGACGGGTGGCCGGATCCCGCGCAGGCTGACCTTGATCTGGTAGACGGCATCCCTGTCCGGGGCACGGCCGGCCGGCGGCGGTCGCTGGCCCTCACGCGCTGCCAGCGCGTCCAGCGCCCGCCGGTAGGCCGCCACGTCCACACGTTGCCTGCTCGTCAGGGCACCGTGGAGGTGCTGGACGACCAGTTCACCGAGCCGGTGCAGGATCTCGTGCCGGTCCTCGCCGGCGGCGCGCAGGCGCTTGGCGGCCTGCCATGCCTCCGGTGGGTCGTCGTCCCAGAGCTGGTTGGCGACCACCTCGTGGACCGCGCAGTGCAGCCGGGGGCTCACCCCCTCCACCTCGCCGTCGAAGAAGGGATCGTCGAGGGCGGCGTGGTACTCGGGATGCTCGCCCTCGATCAGCAGCCGCCGCTCGTCCGGGTCACCTGGATCCAGGTGCGGGAAGTCCTCGTCCCCGATCCGCGTGCCGAAATACGGCATCGTGAACGTGCGCCGGTCGACCGCATCCTGGGTAGCCTCCAGCCCTGCGTCCAGCTCCAACCCTTGCAGGTACAGGCTTACTGGCGGGGCGCTACCTGGATCGTCGTAGACCTCCGCGAAATGCCCGGCACAGTCGTCGGCCGCCTCGATCAGCTCGGCGACGGCCCCGGCCGGCAGGCGGTTGCGCTCGGCGGCCCACCGCACCCAGGCACGCACCACCGCCGGCATGACCTCGCGGTCCGCCCCGTCCAGCACCGCCTTGCGGGGTACCCAGTCGTGCACGAAGATCTCGGTCTTGGCGGGGCTGACCCGCAGCGGCTTGCCGCCGTCATAGTCGCAGCCGTGGTCGACGATCAGCCGGGCGCAGAAGGCCGCGGCATCGTCCTCCGGCAGCGCGCGCGCCTGCGGCGAGGCCAGGAACTCGGCGACCAGCGCCTCCCGCGCCGCCTCCGGGACCTCCGTTGGCTCGGCCGAGAGCTCTGCAGGCTCGGGCAGTGCCCGGCAGCGCGCCAGAGCCAGCGCCCGGTACCGGCGGAAGTCCTCGCCCACCTCCGGCTGCCAGGTCATCTCGGTGGCGTCAAAGCCCGCCTCCAGCAGCCGCCGCGCCTCGGCCGGCTCAAGCTGGTCCAAGGCCGTGACAGGGCTGCCTGCCACGTCCCGGCGCAGCTCCCGCAGCGCCCTGGCCGGCTCGTCGGTGAGGAACACGTCCTTGGCCCAGCCGCCAAGGTGGTTGAAGTCCAGCAGCGCCAGCAGCCCGTGCTTGCGCGGCCCGTAGCCGAACACGCACAGCAGCGACGCCTGGTCGCCGTACAAGTCCGCCATCCGCCAGCACTCGCCGACCCGCACCTGGCCGATCGCCGACGCCCACGGCGGCTCGGCCACCCCGCGCGCGGCCAACCCGGCCGCGGCGGCGGCCGCTGCTTCCCGTTGCTCCACGGTCACGCCGACCGCCTGGAACGCGCGCAGCAGCGCCATCGCCTCCCGGCCACCCTGCTGAGCGGCGTAACGGATCGCACCCTCCCCGAAGAGCTGGTCCGGGTCCTCCCCCGGTGGGAGCCCCTTCCACCAAGCGCCGAGCAGGCCAGAGGCGAACACCTCCACCTCCAGCGGGTCGGTGACCTTCACCATCGGCCGGAAGGCGCGCAGCAACTCCCGATGCGCCCCACCCACCGGTAGCGGCTCGACCGTCCCGCGCGCCCCAGGCGGCCTCCCGCCTCGCGCGCCAGGCTTCCGCTGCTGCTTCTTTTTCCGACCACGGCTGACCGGGCTCATGCCGCGATTCTTCCATCCCAACCTCCGCCGTCAAACTAGGAGGCACGCTGCGGATGGCCGACCCCGTCGGGTGCTTGCGAAGCGGGTCATCGACAAGCTCCCACGCGGCGAACGCGATGCCGGGCGACCCGGTATGACACTCAGTCGATGATGGCGGTCGTGCGCGTCGGCTCGTCGGTCTGACCCTCGGTACGACTGGCACGGGCTGCCCTGAGCTTGAACTGTCGACCTCGAGCCGGTGCGCACACCAGTGCCTCCCAGGCGCCGGCGATGTGACCCAATAGGGGCGTTGAGCTGCGCTGCACCGTGAGTGTCCTGTCCGCCGCCGACCGCCTGCACGAGGCCACCCGGCACGGCACCTACTCGGGGAGCGCACCGATGACCCACCCGCCGCAGCTCGTTCTCGGGGTCGACACCCACAAGGACGTCCACGTCGCGGTCCTGCTTGACCAGCTCGGCCGCCACCTGGCCACCGCGTCGTTTGGCACCACCGACGCCGCCAACCGCGACCTGATGGCCTGGACCCTCCGCCACGGCCAGGTCACCACCGCCGGCGTGGAAGGCACCGGCAGCTACGGCTACCGGCTCGCCCAGCACCTCGCCGACCAGGGCATCAGCGTGGTCGAGGTGAACCGCCCCGACCGCGCCCGACGACGCCGCAAGGGCAAGAACGACCCGGTCGACGCCGAGGCAGCCGCCCGCGCCGTGCTGGCCGGCGACGCCCACGCCGTCCCCAAGGACCGCAACGGCGCCGTTGGGCAACTGCGTGCCCTGATGGTGGCCCGCCGCAGCGCGATCAAGGCCCGCACCCAGGCCACCAACCAGCTCCGCGCGCTGCTGGTCGACGGCGACGACGAGCTCCGCCGCCGGCTGCAGCCGCTGCGCAAGGCCCACCTGGCGCACGCGTGCACCCAGCTTGCGCCCGCGGTGGGGCTGCAGCTCGCCCTGGCAAGCCTGGGCCGCCGCTGGCTGGCCCTCAACGACGAGATCACCAGCCTGGACGCAGCCATCACCAAGGCGCTGAGGCGCACCGCGCCCCGGCTGCTCGAGCGCCACAGCGTCGGCGTGCAGACCGCCGCCCAGCTGCTGGTCACCGCCGGCGACAACCCCGACCGGCTGCACAGCGAGGCCGCCTTCGCCGCCGTGTGCGGCGCCAGCCCGGTCGAGGCCTCCTCGGGCAAGACCATCCGGCACCGCCTCAACCGCGGTGGCGACCGCGCCGCCAACAGCGCCCTGTGGACCATCGCCAACAACCGCCTCATGCACGACCCGCGCAGCCGCGCCTACGCGGCCAAGCGCACCGCCATGGGCAACAGCCGCAAGGAGGTCCTGCGCTGCCTGAAGCGCGCCATCGCC